>Ga0207984_1000102_pt1 | contig 49134 bp, 46 predicted proteins | sample ETNtaG_30_FD_185760 | JGI IMG/M metagenome (GOLD analysis project Ga0207984, IMG submission 185760) | Marine microbial and viral communities from oxygen minimum zone, Eastern Pacific Ocean - ETNP201306PF43B (SPAdes) (version 2) | ecosystem: Environmental > Aquatic > Marine > Oceanic ...
TTCTTCTTCAGCTCTTGTCGTACCCATCATCTTTTTTTTTGTAGGTACACGGTTATGGTCGATAGGGAAAAAATATGGTTATTTGACACAAGTCCAATACTTTCGTGAAAGGTGGGATTCCGATAGCTTAGGTTTACTCATTTTCATCATCTTGGTCTTGTTAATAATCCCGTATTTATTGATTGGAGTTATGGGAGGCGGGGATACTCTTTCCAAAATAACTGATAATCAGATTCCGAAATGGTTGGGAAGTTTACTGATTTGTGTTGTGGTTGTAATCTATGTTTGTTACGGAGGTATGCGAAGTACGGCCTGGGCTAATACTTTTCAAGCACTCGTCTTCATGGTTCTGGGCGGTGCCACTTTTGTTCTGATTACAAGAAAGGTGGGCGGCGTTTCTTCTATTGCTGAGAAGATAAATACGGATTTGCTAGTTCCTGCTCATCGTCTCAATCCAATTCAATTCATCTCGTACACTTGTATTCCGTTATCGACTGCAATGTTTCCCCATATGTTCATGCATTGGCTCACGGCAAAACATATTGACACTTTTCGAGTTCCTATAATATTTTACCCGGTTTGTATTGCCATTGTATGGATTCCAAGTGTCATCCTCGGTGTGTTCGGGACTGTGGCAGTTCCGGGACTTCAAGGTGCCGAAGCTAACTCAGTCTTAATCCAAATGATAAAACATTACTCCCCTGATTTTCTAGTTGGACTATTGGCCGCAGGTATTTTTGCGGCAATCATGTCGTCTCTGGATTCTCAGTCTCTTTCTATTGGAAATATGTTTACCCACGATATCGTGATTCATTATCGATTTTATGATCAAATAAGCGAAAAAAAACGAGTTTTAATTGGGCGGTTATTTGTATTCATAGTTCTTAGCGTAACTTACATTTTATCGCTGGTTTCAACACCAAGTATCTTCAAACTTGGAATTTGGTCTTTCACCGGATTCGCTTCACTTTTTCCTATTGTTATAGCAGCTGTTTTCTGGAAACGAAGTAACAAATTTGGGGCATTTTCTTCTGCACTAAGTGTTATTGTGCTATGGACTTACTTTTTCTTGCGTGGTTGGCAGGTGCCGGATTATACGGTGGCTAATACTGGAATAATGCCGGTTGTTTTCATTCTGGCTGTGTCAACGATTGCTATAGTCGGAGGATCGTTGATAACTAGATCTCCCGATCCAGATTTAATCAATAAATTCTTTCCACCTGATACTAGAGATCTAAATAGTATAGAAACGTAATTATGAAAATCGCATATATTGCGGCTGGGGCAGCAGGTATGTATTGTGGTACTTGCATACATGACAATACTCTGGTGGCATCTATGCAAAAAAAGGGACATGACGTCGCTTTAATTCCAACTTATACACCCCTCAGGACTGACGAAGAGAATGTTAGTCTCAACCGTGTATTTTATGGAGGGGTTAACGTCTACTTACAGCAAAAATTAGCACTTTTTCGTTATACTCCATGGTTCCTGGATAGGTTTTTAGATAGTGAAACTCTGTTAAAAAGCTTAGTTCGATTCAGTTCTTCTACTAATGCTAAAGATTTAGGGGCGCTAACTATTTCGATGTTGGAAGGAGAGGAAGGACATCAAAAGAAAGAGCTCAAAAAACTTATTAAATGGTTGAAGGATGAATATAAACCCGATATTGTTCAATTGACCAATTCCATGTTTGTGGGATTAGCACGCGAAATTAAAAATGCACTTGGGGTGCCGGTTTTATGTGCCTTACAAGGAGAGGATATATTTCTGGATGATTTGGTTGAACCTTATAGAATTCAAGCTATGGAAATTTTACGTAAACGTTCGTTAGACATCGATGGTTTTATTGCTCCTTGCCAATATTATGCCAGTATGATGGCAGGATATCTGAATGTTACACGGGAGAAGATTTCCGTCGTGCCACTCGGTATAAATCTATCCGGACATGGGGTTCATCAACAGAATATAGGTGATGAACCGTTTGTTGTTGGGTATTTGGCTAGGATTTGTCCTGAAAAAGGGTTACATATCCTCGTCGATGCATTTTACCAATTGACGCAGCAACTTGGGGTGGATAAAATCAAATTGAGTGTTGCTGGTTATCTAGGGGAAAGAGATAGGTCATATTTTGGAGAGATCGAACGACAAATCAATGTCTGGGGTTTATCGGCTTCCTTTGAGCATTGGGGCGAAGTCAACCGGGAACAGAAAATAAGGTTTCTAAACAGTGTCCATATTTTATCTGTTCCAACAATTTACCAAGAATCGAAAGGGCTTTTTGTTTTGGAAGCCTTAGCTAACGGTATACCAGTTGTACAGCCACGACATGGCTCATTCCCTGAATTTATAGAGGCCACTAATGGTGGTATACTGATTGACCCAGAATCTCCTTCTGCAATAACCTCAGCCATATTACGTTTGATTGATGAACCGGGGTATCGTAGACAACTTGGTCAGCAAGGACAAAAAATTGTTCACAGCCAGTTTAGTGATGAAGTGATGGCTGAAGGTACTTTAGCCGTTTATCGAAAATATATTTTAAAAAACAAAAAAGGAATATTAACATGCGATGGTTAATCTTTGCACTTATGACTGTAGTATCGTGGGGGCTATATGGAGTGTTTTTGCATAAAGGTCAGGGATTAATGGGAGACCCAGAACTTGGACGTTATAAAGCCTTTTTCTTTGTGGGTATTGCTTATTTATTAACGGCGGTTATTGGATCTGGAATTATGCTGATGGTCAATGGTGCTGAATGGTCCTTTCCTGTCAGTGGAATGTTTTGGTCCGTTTTCGCGGGTCTTGTCGGTGCTATCGGTGCATTTTGTGTGCTATTGGCATTTGGTGCTCAGGGCACTCCGGCGGTTGTGATGTCTATTGTATTTGCGGGTGCTCCAATGGTGAATGCTATTGTTGCGATAGCACTTCACCCTCCAGTAGGAGGTTTAGGTGCTTTGCGTTGGCCATTCATGTTGGGCATTATACTGGCTGCTGTTGGTGGTTGTTTAGTTTCACTTTATAAACCTTAGATACTGCAAAGGATCTCTAATGCCCTATGAATACCACACCAAAAGGAAAATAGAGTTTTCAGATACTGATTTAGCTGGTATAGTGCACTTCAGCCGTTTTTTCGTTTTCATGGAAACAGCTGAACATCAATTTCTACAGTCATTGGGAACTAGTGTCTCAACTGTGTATAAGGGAGATAAAATTGGATGGCCTCGCCTAGTGGCCTCCTGTGAGTATTTTCACCCTGCTGAGTTTGAGGATGAACTGGACATTCATTTGAAAATTTTCAGAAAAGGAAACAAATCGTTGACGTACCAGTTTTGTTTTATACGAAATGGTCTCCTCCTTGCACAAGGGAAATTGTCTACAGTATGCTGTGTCTGCAATCCCAATGAACAAATGAAATCTATCCCTATCCCAAACTTCATTGCAGATCAAATTGAAGAAGTAGATATTGCCCATGAATGATTCAGTCTTACTTAGGATTTCAAAAATTTGCAAAAGTTTCGAACACATTCATCATACTGTAAGTGTCCTTCAAGATGTTTCGTTTGAAGTAGTTCAATGCCAATCGTTGGTGATGACAGGACCATCAGGGTCAGGAAAAAGTACATTGCTTCATCTGATTGGTGCGCTTGACAAACCTTCATCCGGTGAAATTGAAATCAACGGAACCTCTCTTCTAAATTTGAGTGAGTTGGAATTGGCAAAATTTCGGAATCAAATGATAGGTTTTGTTTTTCAAGATCATCATCTCTTGCCACAGTATTCGGTACTGGAGAACGTTCTCATTCCCACCATGGCTTTTAAAAACATGAGTCCGAATTCTCAAAAGCGTGCTATAGATTTACTGGAAAAAATTGGTCTATCGGATCGCATTTCTCATCGACCTACTGAACTCTCTGGAGGTGAACGGCAACGCGTCGCAATTGCTCGAGCACTAATTAATCAGCCCAGTATAATTCTCTGTGATGAACCCACTGGCAACCTAGATCATGCTACGGCAAATACCGTTACATCATTGTTATTTGATTTGCACCAAACCGAACAAAATATCTTGGTTGTTGTTACGCATAATCGGGATTTAGAGCATCGATTTGATCGGCGGTTTGTCTTTAAGGAGAACTCTTGCATCGAAGTTTAGCCTATTTCTGGCAAATCAATCTGGCAATGTTACTCGGTGTGGCTATAGCAACTGCTGTACTAACCGGTGCTTTGATAGTTGGTGATTCTGTTCGTGAAAGTTTAAGGCATTTGGTTTTGCATCGCCTAGGTGGAATTGATTATGCTCTTATATCTAACCGATTTTTTCGCCAAGAGTTGGCAGTTGATTTGTCAAACGAGCCAACCTTCAAGCAACGGTTTCACGGAATTGCTCCCGCCATTTTTTTGCGAGGAACCGCCATCGCCAAAGACACAAAATCCAGAGCCTCAAAAGTTAATATTTACGGAATCGATCATCAGTTCATCAAATTGTGGCAACATGGAGAATCCACTGATCCTCCACAAAATGATGTTAGTTCAGGGGACTTAGCGGTTTTCCTGACAAAGAATCCAGGTCAAATTTTCCCTTCCATTATCATCAACGAATCATTACAAAAAGAAGTGAATGCCGAGGTTGGTGATTCCCTTCTGGTCGCTTTTGAGCAGCAAAATGATATTCACCGCGAATCTTTGCTAGGTCGCCGTGACTATTCAGATGTTGTTCAACAGTTTAGACTTACCGTCACAAAAATTGTTCCTGATAATGGTATTGGAAGATTCGGGTTACATCCACAACAACATTTACCGATGAACGCCTTTATAGCAATGCCCGCTTTGCAAAAAGCTCTTGGTATACCACATAAAGTCAACGCGCTTCTCGTTGGTAATCGCAAATTTGAGCAGAATGCTTCTGCTGATTTGCAGGGAGTACTAAGTCAAGCCTGGAAACTATCTGATTTGGGTTTGATTGTTGATCAACAAAAGAACTACTTCGCCATAGAAAGTTCCCAGTTCATTCTATCTCCAAACATTACAACAGTCATCGAAGAACTGGCAACCGAGCAAAACCTACTTTCATTGCCGGTGATGACATACTTAGCTAACCAAATGACAACCAATGATCAAATAATTTCGTACTCTACCATTTCAGCACTTAATATTGATCAACTAAGACATAAAGACAAAAACGGCTTGGATAGGACACCATTCGGAGAACTGAAACTGATCGAAGGAGGATATCCCACCTCTTTAGCGGACGATGAGATTCTTCTTAACCAATGGGCAGCCGCGGATCTGAATTTACTGGAGGCTTCCTCAGCAACGGTTGATGTTAGCTATTACATCGTTGAACCACAGGAAAAACTGGTCACACGAAACACCAAATTCCGTTTAAAAGGAATTGTCTCGATGGGTGGTCTGGCAACAGATCAGCAACTTACACCGGATTTACCTGGCATCCATGATGCGGATGATATATCTGAGTGGAATGCACCGTTTCCCATTAATTTTCGGCAGGTTCGATCTCGGGATGAAACATATTGGGACAAATTTGGGGCCGCACCGAAAGCGTTCGTTTCGGAACGGGCGGGGCGACAATTGTGGGGAAACCGGTTTGGAGAACTAACTGCCATCCGAATTGCAAATTCAGACAGAACAAAAATTAATGAAACAAGCACAACATTCCAAAATCAGCTTTTAACGCGTATCAACCCCGAACAAGTCGGTTTAGTATTTCAATCTGTGAAAGCTAAAGGATTGGAGGCATCTTCAGGTGCAACAGATTTCAGCATGCTATTCATCGGATTCAGTTTGTTCCTGATTGTGTCTGCTGTACTTTTGATTGGCCTTTTGTTCAGATTGAACATTGAACAGAGAACAAAGGAGATTGGTATTCTACTCTCTGTGGGATACACCATCAGATCCATCCGCTGGCGTTTGCTCAAGGAAGGGCTCATTCTTGTTGGGATTGGAGGTTTGCTGGGTCTGGTTGGTGCTGTTGCGTATGCTCGGTTAATGCTAGTTGGTCTTCAAACTTGGTGGTTGGAAGCAGTAGGGACATCTTTTCTTATTCTACATACCAGTTTGCCAAATTTAGCAATTGGGTATATTATAAGTCTTATTGTTGTTTTATTCTCAATTGCTTGGACAGTGCAGAAACTCAGTGGTATCCCAGCCAAATCACTGGTAACTGGAACAACAGATACGAGCCTGAAATCAAAGAACCAAACAGTCCGACCAAAAAAGATTTTTGCGTTCATTTTTCTTGTTGCAGCACTTGTTTTGATTATGTTTTCAATTCTGGCAGCAACTTCACTATCAACCGGTTTGTTCTTTAGCAGCGGAATACTGCTGCTGTTGTCAGCCCTGACTTTCTTTTCAATATGGCTGTCAGGTAGGAAATCAACATCTCTGAATCACAATACCACAATTAAGATGGGAGCTAGAAATAGCGCACGACATCCTGAACGGAGTATGATCTGTACGACCTTGATTGGGTGTGCCTGTTTTATCATTGTGGCAGTTGGCGCCAACCGCCATTCGGATACTCCACGCATTTCGCATTTGCAAAAAGCATCTGGAAGCGGTGGGTTCGCTTGGGTTGCGGAATCTGCCATACCCTTGCATCAGGACCTAAATTCTGAAACTGACAGATTTGAGTTAGGATTTTCCGATTCTGAGTCGAAATCTTTCCATGGTCACCATATTTATTCATGTCGTCTACTACCAGGCGAAGATACAAGTTGTCTGAACCTATATCAACCACAAAAGCCGCATATCTTGGGAGTCACCAACGATTTCATCCGAAGAGGTGGATTTCAATTCCATCAACAGATCGAAAAACGGAAAAACCCTTGGGAACTACTTAATCAGAATATAGAAGAGGGAGTTGTCCCTGTTATAGGTGATTATAATTCCGTGCTATGGATACTTCATCTTGGACTAGGCAAAGATTTGATCATACAGAATGAATCAGGGCAAGAACTAAGACTCAGGTTTGTTGGGCTCCTCCAAAGCAGTATTTTTCAAAGTGAATTGTTAATGTCAGAAACCAACTTCACCAAACATTTTTCGAGTCAAAGTGGTTATGGATATTTTCTGATTCAAACACCTAATTCAAACAGGAATGTCGAAAAAGTTGCCCACATTTTGGAGGAAAAATTAGGTGACTATGGGTTTGATGCAACCAACACAACCGAGAAATTGGCGAATTACAGAGCCGTTGAAAACACATACCTTTCTACTTTTCAGACACTTGGAGGGCTTGGGCTGCTTCTTGGTACGTTTGGATTAGGTATACTGTTGCTAAGAAATACAATTGAAAGACGCGGTGAATTGGCGATGCTACGTGCCGTGGGGTTCCGGCAATCAACTTTATCGACAATGATTTTGGCCGAAAATGCATTTCTGCTGGTGGTTGGGATCTTGATCGGCACCAGTTCTGCCCTCACTGCAATCTTACCACACCTGATAAAGTCAGGTGCAGAGGTACCTTGGATTTCTTTAGTTGTTACTTTGATTTTGGTATTTAGTGTTGGGATTACAGCTAGTGCAGTCGGTATCTGGGTAGGGTTCAAAATCCCACTTCTTATGGCCTTAAAGGAAAAGTAACTTCATGGTTAATCCCCAGAACAAATCCAACTAGGAGGATGACGTGCATATAAGCGTTACAACTGATGAACTGAGGGCCAAGAAACTATCCCCTATCCACTTAGAAGAAACAGTTAAGGCAATTAATGAGGATGGATATGTCATTATAGAAAATGTCGTACCCCATGAACCCTTGGACATATTGAAGGAAAAAATGGACCAAGATTCAGAAATATTAATCAAATCGGAAAAATGGGGTGGTGCTGGTCACCTGCATGGGCATCTCCAGCAAGGACCACCCCCTTTTGCTCCCTATGTCTTTTCCGAAATCGTTGCCAATCCGTTTATAATTCAGGTTTCCAAGGCCCTATTTGGAGAAGGTATATTCAACAGTTTTTACAATGGCAATACAAATTGTCCTGAGAGTTTAAAACAACCATTACATATGGATGGCAAACACCTATGGCCCCATTTAGAAGTTTCACATCCTCCTGTATCTGTTGTTATCAATATCTCTCCAACGGACACTAATGAGGAGAATGGAAGTGTTGAACTCTGGCCTGGTACACACTTGATAGGAAGCACCCCTAGCCCCATGACAACAGAGATTGAAGAAACACGTCGACAAATCATACCGCCCATACGAGGAAATGCCCAAAAAGGAAGCGCTTTAATTCGAGATGTCCGGCTCTGGCATCGTGGTGTCCCAAACCAATCGAGTCAAATACGGCATATGATCGCTATGATACATCATATCGGTTGGTGGCGCAGGGGCCGCGCGCTTACTTTCAATCGCGGGAGTGAATCGGCCTTTTTGGCCTGTGATTTGGATCACAACGCAGTTTTTACGGATGAACCTATTGATTATTTGTTTTTGCAAAAAAAATTCAGGTGAAAAATCCAGAACAGCTAATCAGATTTAATCATGCTTCTAGCAAATTAGAGATGAGCCACATTCAACACAGCTCTCAATTCCCACCTTTAGACGCTCCAATAGTCCCATAATTCTTGAGGCAGATTTTTACGAATATCCGCATCATTTTTGTGTGTCCAGCGTGAAAACAGTCCAATTCGTGGTGACTCTTGAATATTGGCTGAACCACTGTGACTCAGCCAACCGTGCCAAAGGATTACGTCTCCTGCTTTGGCAATGAACTCTTGTGGAGGTTTAGTTGCGTCCCTCTGAAATATACCCCAGTTATGTTCATCCCATTCCGGTATTTCTCGAAACGTACCCTCAATCTGGTCAGGAAAATCAAGGAAGTAGCGGTGTGCGTCTCGGTGACTACAGGGCCAATAGACAAAAGCACCACCACCGGAGTCAACGTCATAAAGGTAGGTCGTCGCGCCGATCATCAGTACCGCTTGGCATCCTTCCCCAGGATAACCATCAAGATGCCCTGTTTTAGGCATTTGCCACTCACGTCCTCCTTGTGGCCATCGTATCAATACACCGCAACCGCCACCATTGAATTGTCCCTCACCTAGTTGTTCAACAATAGATTTTATGTCTGGCAAACCACCTAACTCCGGCGTTAGTTTTAGATTGCCAATATTTTTGCCTGTAGGCCAACTATCTTTATCTTCCAAACTCCCACCAGCTTGTTTCCAGAACTGTTCCCGCCACGCTTCAAGAAGCGACGTATTAAGAAAATCTCGAAGAACTAAGTAGCCCTCCTGCTTGAAAGAATAAATCTGATTTTCGGTAAGCTGGAATGCCTCATTGGAACTTCTTTTAATGGTCTGCAAAAGCAACTCCGGTTAAGCTGTTTCCCTCAATTAAGCACCATTCGCTAATCCAATAATAACTGACTTGCCAGAACAAATATCATAAATAATTATCATCTGCATTTATCACCAATTTTATACAGAATTTGCTTCACTTCTTGTAGGAAACATTTTTTCATATCCTACTATTTCCAAATATTTGCGTGTCTTATCATTCAGAACTCCATAGAAGACACAGACTTCTCTATCTGAGTGATCTTTTTCCAGATTATAGCACATTTCTCGCATTAGAAATAGACTCTAAAAATCCGCACACTAAAAGCGACTATGACAAAAATATTATGTTATGTCGGCTTCATCCCAATTATCCATAGCAAGAAGCCGAACTTCTAAATTTCCAGACATGAATAGTGTTATAATATTAGCAAAATATGGTTTTTGTCTGCAACACCCTGCTTTTATATGACAAAAATAAGAATTATCAAACCCATTTTTCAAATAGAATGGCAAGGAGAATTTGACAAACTATTTGCTGAAGTTGAGTGCTTTTCATGGGAAAATATGTACGACAAACAAGTGCGTGAATGCTGGTGGGCATACCCAAGGAAACTGGGGCTGCCACAACCACGAGGACGTGGTTCCTTTGAAGACATAGTTGTTCCTGATAATATATCAACGAACCAAACTCATATTACCGCTATTATGAGATTTATAAGACAATCAGAAAGAGTGCTGGAGAACAAGCACGTTACGGAGGATATTGTTAGTGAATGGTGTCAACTCGATCAAGAAAACACAAATGAAAAATCAAGTCCGCAAGAAAAAGAGTCTGCCAAACAACTAATTGAAAAATCCTATCGCTACCTAGAAAGGTTTTATAACGGTGAAGATATTATGAAGGATTCTAACGTTGCCAAGATGGTAATATGTAGCACTTATTACAGATCAGTAATTGACCATATCAACTATTAACTATATCAGACACTTGGGTTGGGCAGGATGAAAAAATTGCACAAACCCGTATTTTATCATTGTCTCAGTTTATATGTTACAGTGACATATAAAAGAAATATTCGCAGTATCAAGACTAAATCACCTTTCTCATAAGAAGGTGCCATTTAGATAGAAAAATGAATATAAAGAAATCAATTTTCAGAATAATTAGTGTTGATGATGGACGAAATATAAAGTCTCAAATCTTCGATATCTTTATTTCTCTATTAATACTATTGAGTGTTCTGGCGATAGTCCTAGAATCATTTGATCATCTTACTGCAAGATATGGAAAACAATTCCGTTATTTTGAAGTGTTTGCAGTGGTCATCTTTACCATTGAATATGTTTTAAGGTTTTGGACCAGTGATCTATTATATCCAGATTCTCGAAATAAAGTGGATTCTTCCGTCAAATATTTCTTTTCATTATCTGGGCTGATTGATTTACTGGCAACTCTTCCATTTTACCTGTCGTTAGTTGCACCGATAACTGGTGATTTCCGGTTCCTTCGAACTGGTAGACTTCTTCGTAGCCTACGATTATTACGAATTCTTAAGCTAAGTAAATATTCGAAGTCACTAGGCTTATTAGGCGAGATCATCACAGAAAAAAAGAGCGATTTACTGGCGGCATTCATGTTCACTTTCGTGTTAACCATCATGGCTGCGTCCTTGATGTATAGTGTTGAACACGAGGTTCAACCTGATAAATTCCCAAATATTATTGAAACATGTTGGTGGGCAGTAATTACATTAACAACTATCGGGTATGGAGAAGTTACTCCGAAAACAGGTTTGGGCAAAATTATTGGAGGATTAGTTTCAGTGCTATGTGTTGGTTTGGTAGCGCTGCCCACTGCGATTTTAAGTGCTGGTATGATCGAGAAATTACATAGAACAAGGAGTAGCGAAAACACGTTGATCGAAGGAAATAAAAATCTAGAGTTGGACTCTTTGAGACAGGATATGAGCAACAAAATCGAAGCTATTGATGAAAAATTAAACGAATTAATCAAAAAAATTGAGAGCTGAATCTTTTGCGGAAAGTATTCTAGCATCATACGCTACACTTAATGTGATGATTGGCTATTCGATCCTGAAACCTAGTTTAGTTTAGACTGTGATTGTCCGGGAATCAGTCTCTGTGATGCAGCCAATACTTAAATATAGTAGCCGATAATTTGTTTTTATGCATTGGATTGAGGTGCCTTGAGTCAAATGTGGTGGTTATTTCGAACGCGTTTTTGAAAAGAACCCCTGTGTAACAGGATTACGTTACTACGTCAATGGTGCTAATTGGATCTATCCGCTTTGTCTCGGTTTTAAGGTTTATTTTCAACATGAAATAATAAATTTTTAAAAAGGGCTAATCCAAAATAGTATTTCTACGTCTAAATAGGGTTTGACTTAGTTAAGCTATATATTTCGTGAGCTTCTCAAACTTAAATCTTGATAAGTTCAGCACAATATTATGATGATGTTACATTATGCTTAGAGGGAATGTGGATACCGATTTTGATGGAAGTTTTTTCTTTTCAGATATGTTTAGATTGACGTTTTCTCTTTGGATGTAGGAGAAAATGCATTTGAAAACTTTTTCGCAGCTCAATTTAATTGAGCCACTTTTACGAGCCGTTTCGGCTCGTAACTACGACACGACAACCCCAATCCAGGCGGAAACAATTCCTCCACTTCTCGCTGGGCGAGATGTTCTTGGTTGTGCCCAAACTGGTACGGGGAAAACGGCTGCTTTTGCCCTGCCTATTCTGCAGCATATTTCAGAGCGACCCAGCCTTAGCAAACGCCCATATATTCGAGCCTTGGTCTTGGCACCAACTCGTGAACTGGCAGCACAGATCGGCACCTCTTTTGAGGCCTATAGTCAGTTTCTGAAGATTCGTCAGACGGTGATTTTTGGTGGTGTTCGACCTAGTACGCAGATCCAAGCGCTAAAGCGTGGTGTTGATATTCTAGTCGCAACGCCTGGTCGATTACTGGATTTGCAAGAACAGGGTTTTGTTGATCTGAACCAAGTTGAGTTCTTCGTTTTGGATGAAGCTGACAGAATGCTCGATATGGGTTTTATCAATGATATTCGGAGGATTATCAAGCTCTTACCAGAACGTCGTCAAAACTTACTCTTTTCAGCGACTATGCCGCGGAGCATTGCTAAGTTGGCTGATTCAGTCTTAGACCAACCGTTTCGCTTCCACATTGCGCCCAGAAAATCGGTGATTCCGGAAATCCAGCAAGAAGTGATGTTTGTCGAACAGCAAAAAAAGCGTCATTTGTTGATTCAGATCATTCGAGAAAACCAAGTTGAACAAGCGATTGTGTTCATGAGAACCAAACATCGTGCTAACCGTTTGGCTCAACAGTTGTACAGAGCTAGAATTAGTGTTGAAGCGATTCATGGTAATAAATCGCAGGCGGCACGTGACCGAGCTCTCAGGAGTTTTCGGCAGGGAGAAACCCGCATTCTGGTTGCCACTGACATCGCCGCCAGAGGGCTGGATATTCATGGTGTGAGCCACGTATTTAATTTCGATTTGCCAAATGAGGCGGAGAGCTACGTCCATCGGATTGGTCGTACTGGACGGGCAGGTAGATCTGGAATTGCAATCGCCTTCTGTGCTCCTGAGGAATACGTTTATTTAAAAGGCATTGAAAAGTTGATGGGTATTCAAATTCCGCCTTCGGAGTTTGACCAAGGTTGGGATGGTCCTACAGTAGAGGATAAAGCTGTGCCAGAAAAGCAGATTAAGCAAACACCGACCTCACTGGAAAGACAAAAGCCTAGACCTACACAACGTAACCAAGTGAAGCAAAAGTCAACCCATTCTCGACGCAAAAAGGCTTCATCGGGAAAATCTAAGTCTAAATCTCAACTGCGATTTGCGGCTGCTAGTTCCTAAGACTGATCTGTATCTGAGTTAGACAGGCCAACCGGGAAATCCCGGTTGGCCTTTTTTGTTTTTTAAAATAGGTCAGACAATAGAATTGCGATGTTCCTCAACTTCTTGTAGAATGGCTGGGTTCAAGGGTTGTTCTACTGGAAAAAGGAGTTTGATGATGAGTCAAAAGCGCTATCGCACGGGGGGCATCGGACACACTGGCGCAGGCAACTACGGACATGGTCTCCATCTTGCCTACCGTCACCTAGAAAGTGTTGAATTTATTGCAATTGCAGATCCCGATCATATTGGTCGACAAAAAGCGGTGGAAGAAACTAATGCCTTGCGGAGTTATGCCAACTACAGTGAGATGTTAGAGCGAGAAGATCTAGATATTGTCAGTGTTTGCCCTAGATGGGTAACAAATCATGTGGAAGTGGTGTTAGCTTGTCTAGAAGCCGATTGTCATGTATATTGCGAGAAGCCGATGACGGCAACTTTAGCAGATGGGGACCTGATCGTTGACATGGCAGCGCAGAAAGATCTGAAAGTTGCCGTCTCTCACCAAGGAGTCTACTTTCCATCCACTCATGCTCTAAGACAGCTATTGCAAGATGAAAAAATCGGACAAGTTGAATCGATCCGTGCCCATGGGAAACAGGATGGGCGTGGTGGGGGAGAAGATATGATAACTCTTGGAACGCACACTTTTAATATGATGCGCTTTCTAGTGGGGGATGTTGATTGGATGAGTGCTCATGTTACTGAAGTTGGAGAAGAGGTTGGCCTTGACCATGTTCGTGTGCCAACTGAACCCGTTGGACCTGTAGCGGGAGATTGTATTGAAAGTTACTTCGCCTTCAAAAGTGGCGTAACTGGCTTTTACGATTCTCGGAAGGATCGGTTTGGGCGAGGTGGAATGGAGATCTACGGTAGTGAAGGCATTATTTCTCCAAATATAGGTCGCGCTGATCAAGTTGCAATCTGTCTGGATCCGTGTTGGAGAATTGGTGATCCATCCCAACAATGGGAAATGATCGAAATTTGCGATTTGCCACTGAAAAGTGAAGAATCGCTCGATTATGGGAATCATTTGGCAATCGTGGACTTAATTGAGGCAATTGAACAAAATCGTCAACCCCTTTCGAGTGCTAGCGATGCAGTAGCCGCCCTAGAGATGATTGTTGGTGCATACCAGTCACAATTGACTAAAGCACGCGTCAGTTTCCCAATTAAAAATCGTCAACACCCACTGAGTCATTAATAATTGAGAATGGAATATGTGATGAGAAATTGTTGTCGATTGTGGCAAAATTCAGTAGGAAACACCAATTATCCAAAAAGGTATATTCACTAATTAAAGAAAATAACTGCCGCCTTCTAAACAGAAGGATAACTAATGAGAATGTTATAGATCGATGGTCGTATTTACGTTGTGTAGCTCGTAGGCATATTAAACTTGTATTTCGTTTTTTAGTACTATGTTAGATTATCAGCGTTGTTTTCTTAGGTTTTAGAATAAATATGGTTGAGGAGTCCGATGATAAAGCATAACGAAGTGAATAGATCGTTTGATTGTAATCCAAACCTAACCGATTCGCAGGTATTAGAATTTTGTCATAATGGTTTTCTAGTTCTAGAAGGTGTTGTTGATAATGAAACTAATCAACTTACATGTGCCTATCTAAATGGTGAGGTGCCTTCTAATCCGAGTTTCGTTCCTGAAGGTTTTACAAACGAGGATCTAGATCGAATTCGCAATTCACATGAACCAAGTACATTGCTTCTTGAAGGGTGGTTCATAGAAAATGTTCTGCTCAATTCACAATTAGCAGGCGCACTGCGCTCATTACTTGGTAAAAATGTCGGGTTGCCCGTTTTGGTGAGCAAGCATACGACTGAATGCCCTTCTCCTGCCCAAGGGTGGCACCATGACGCGGATCATATATTTGGACCTGAACTCAATTTCTTAGAGGTATTTTACTATCCTCAAGATACTCCGGAGGAAATGGGGCCAACTGAAGTTGTGCCTGGGGCTCATATTACTCGCACACACCGGAAAATGGAAGATAAAGGTGTCTCTGCCGCTGGTCCAGCGGGAACGCTTTCCATTCACTCCCAAAGCATCTTGCATCGCAAAGGTGAATCAACTGCTACAGGAACACGCCACATGCTAAAGTACGATTATTGGCGTACAGTTTCTCCTCAAAGAGATTGGATTGTTGAACCAGCCTTTGACTTTCAGAAGGCTCATTATGGTCATCACGGCATCGCTAGGTACATTGCTCATATGTTCTATTGGTTGTGTGGAAAAGGTGAAGAATATCGGATAATTGGCGGACAAGGATGGCCTTGGTCAAGTGTAAACCAAATTGGGCCATCTTATGGTTTTGCTAAAACCGAAGGTTATCTCCCAAATTGGCGAAAGAATAATTTGGACGATTATGCGAGCTAGCAGGTCGTTTGTCGTTTGTCGTTTGTCGTTTTCAGTTGGAATCGTCTTTAGTTTGCCATTGACAAATTGTTCGCATCGACAAAGCACAATTTCTCTGATTAACCTTGAAAAACAGTTCAATCCCTGGTAGTCAAGTATTATTCGATCTCCAATGAGTTAAAGAAACCGGGGTAGAGATGGGGGACACATGTTGAGGGATTTAGCAGGTTCCCAACTAGGACTTTGGTGTATGAAGACTTTTTTCTGTGATCTCGTTGTTCTTATTCGAATTGGAAATTCGTTGAGCATTCTTTAAGAAGATGAATTGAGAGATGAAAAATGAATTGGTTGACGCGTTTTCCTGTTCTTTCGGGTTACTTTGTTTTAGATTAGTCAAAGGTTCAAGATATATCGGTGTAGAAGTAATTAGTATGTTTTTTTGTATTTGGTATATAAAACCGCATGGCTTTTGCAAGTAGTTGCAAAGCAGATTATATCGACAGATACTTGATCTCGAATATCAGGTTTACAGAGCTTGAACTGATTAGATTGACGCGGTAAAATATTTCTGGCTTAATAGCTAATTTCGTGAAAGAAAATACCAAGCAAATAATAGTGGTGAGGATAGATCAATGTTGAATGTGGATCAGATACAAGATTTTCAGAAGGATGGTTTTTTGCTCGGAGATCGCATTTTAGATGACGATCAGGTGGAAGAACTCCGTGAGGAGTTAGATCGTGTTATTGCTGAAGGACCGGAGGAACCAGATCTCAGTCAGTCAAAAGCAACGCGCATTGCTAATCTGGGTGGTAATCCGGATACTCCGGTTTGGCAAATTGTCAATATGTGGCAAGCTAGCGAGACTTTTCGTGATTTAACCTTTCACCCCGTAATTGTTGAAGAGGTTGCGCAATTACTGAATGCTGAGGAACTACGAGTCTGGCATGATCAGGTTCAGTATAAGCCGTCGGGGATCGGTGGTATCACCGGTTGGCACCAGGATTCTCCCGCTTGGCCCAATATTGCACCGAAGACAACACAAATTTCGTCTTGGGTTGCGTTAGATGATGTTGATGAATCGAACGGTTGTATGAGTATGATTCAAGGGTCGCATAAATGGGGCGTTTGCGGACATTTCTTGCACCAGATAAGGTCTCAGATGACGTCTTTTCAAGACGTGCCCAAATCGTTCGAAAATCAGGAACTTCATGTTGTTTTGCGACCTGTTAAAAAAGGTTATGTTCATTATCATCATGCTTTGACGGTACATGGCTCCCATCAGAACACCAGCGATCGCAAACGGCGTGCTATTGCGAATCACTATATGACCGAAAACACGGTCTATGATGAAACTGGCGGTCATATGATGAAGCCGTTTGTCACCGTTTCTCATGGTGACAAACTCGTTGGAGATGTTTTCCCTCTAGTTTGGCAGAAAGATAGTGAGGTGTAAATTGACAAACGAGGAAAAATTTATAGTTGATTTGGAAGGGTACTTGGTGATTAAAAACGTCCTGACAGAAGACGAAATTATGGAAATGAACCAGATCATCGACAATGGGGGCAGAAGTGGTCCACCAAGTCGTTGGGGGAAGCTTTTTAACAAATTGATTGATCATCCCAAAATTCTACCCTATTTGATTGAGCTAATTGGTCCAAGTGTCCGGCTAGATCATGACTACGCTATTTTTATGCAAAATGGCAGTTCGGGAGGTGGTCTTCATGGCGGGGAGGATGGTGGTAGACCAGGAGGTAATGAGGGAGACCATTGGTACAAGTGCCGAGATGGAGTAATTCGTAACGGTTTGTGTGTGATAGCCTATAATCTGGCTCCTGTAAAATCTGGTGATGGCGGTTTTGCCTGTATTCCTGGAAGTCACAAAAGCAATTTTCTCCGTAATTTGCCTGATGACGTCCGTCGTTTTAAGCGTCAGGTTCATTATGTGGTTCAACCGGAAGTTGAAGTTGGTGACGTTGTGTTCTTTACCGAGGCGCTAATACATGGTACGATGCCCTGGACAGCCGAAGGCGAACGACGTTCTTTACTCTATAAATACAGTCCGGGACATTCTGCTTGGTCCGGAAATTACTATAGTCTCAATGACTACGAAGAATTGTCAGAGAGACAAGAGCTAATGTTAGCTCCTCCTTCCATTGGAGGAAGACCTAGTATTGTACTTGATGAAGATAAGGAATAGTTCTGAGTCAGTTTAATATCTGGAAGAGTTGTCCACGGAGTTTTTTTATTGATGGGATCTCTTTGCTAAGATCGGATCCAAAATGATATAGAATTTTAATAGGAAATGAAAGCAGAAGACTATCAATTTTTTCAGCAAAGCGGGTATCTTCCTTTAGGGAGAATTCTAACTGATGAAGAGTTAGAATTTTACTTGCGTCTCTATGATCGGGATCGTGATGAAAAGAAAAGTTTTTGGTTTCATTATGGACACCATCATCAAACGGCAAATTATGATGTGCTTGTTAGTACTCCCGAATTTGATAGTTTGATCCGACATCCTAAAGTTATGGAGTCCCTACACAACTTGATGGGAGACCGCATCTGTTTTTCGGAGATTGGTATAAGACACATGGCGGCCTATGTTGGTGAGCCAAGACATTGTGTTTGGCATCGCGACGGTGATGTTCATGGAGGAAAGCACCTAATGGAACACCCATTGCGGATAAGGAATATTCAACTGGTGGTTTATCTGTCTGATGTGGATGAAACAACCCATTGTTTCTCAATCTCTCCTGAATCAGTTGGCCAACCGATCTTAGAAAAGGAGGCTCAGTTGGAACGGGGAGGTGTCCACAATCTATATGGCCAAGCGGGAACAGCTATTTTGTGTAATTTTTCCGTCCTACATACCGCGACTGTACGTGTAACCAAGAAAGAACGAAAAACCGCTCAGATTTATTATGGACATCGAGATCGACCACATATGGCCAATGATTCTCTAATACCTGTTGATTTCTGGCGAGATCACCCAGACGAAGAAGTCCGCGCCTTCTACGGAGTTCTAAACGATAAAACTCGCAAATATCTGGAAGTTGCGGGCGCTGATAAGCACCCTTTAGGAAAATCAGCAGAGGTCTTGTATGAAATTGATTATAAAAATCGACGAAAACGGTCGCTGTCACAAAATGCCTAGGGAAGAAATCGCTTTCCTAGCATGATATTATGGACTGGTAGTTTTTATCAATTAATAAAGAGGTCGTAATATGGCATTAACGATTGAAGAAATTGATGCATACAACACACAAGGTTTTGTCTTAATCAAAGATATCCTGAGTCCTAGTGATACAAAACCTGTAATTGATGAATTAGGAGCTTTTATTGATAATCAAGCTCATGAATTATATGATCAAGATAAAATTACTGACTTACATACGGATGCACCTTTTGATCTGCGGTATGGTTTATTGCTCAAACAATGTGCGGAAATTGGCAACGGCATGGACATTATGCATATGCGTTCTCCTGCTATGTTTGCGTTTTTAGGTAATTCTAATTTTCTAGATGCAGTTGAGTCGCTGATTGGGCCTGAGATTACCTGTAATCCGATACAGCACGTCCGTGCTAAACCACCATCGGATTATGGTAGTAGTAGCTGGTCGCATGGGGTTCCTTGGCATCAAGACGCCGCTGTAATGATGAAGGAAGCAGAAGGATCAAATGTTGTTACTTGTTGGTTGCCACTTAGCAAAAGCACGATTGAACGAGGTTGTCTACAAGTTCTGCCTAGGGTTTCTAAAATGGGTTACTTGCGGCATCAGAAAGAAGGAGGTACTATGATTGTGCCTGACTTAATGCCTGAGGTTGATCCAGTCTTCTTGGAATGTGACCGTGGTGACGTTGTATTTATTAGCCGGTTTACACCTCATTGCTCTATTCCTAACCAGTCTGATTACTGCCGTTGGTCACTTGACTTACGTTATCAACCAACAGGTCAGCATACAGGACGAACATCAAACCCAGATTTTATTGTACGGAGTCAAAGTAACCCGGATAGTGTGTTGACCAATTACAATGAGTGGTGTCACCTTTGGGTTGATGCGTTTGAAAACCCGAGAGGGCATTCGGTCCATCGAACGGACTAAGATAACCATATTTTTGGATGCCGGTCTTGTTGTATTATCCTGATTAATTTAATGCCTTCCAACAAGACCAAAAATTGGCAAGTTCTTTTGCTAGGATTTCCACCTGACGATGTTAGTTTGCAAAGGTCTAATCTCTTATTTTGGTAGTGAGTGCTTGGTTTGTAAAACAAGAGAGGGATGATAAACAGCCTTGAGTCTAGCTAGCTGCTAATCCCACGGAAAGAATTTAGCTCTTCATTTTCTCACAGGTTAGGGCAATTCTACAATTGTAAGGAACTGTCAGAGATCCAAATGTGGGTTATGATAATTATCACCATAGCCTACATTCGGTTGGTGTGTGCTAGCAACCAAGATCAATTTACTCTCTAGCGAAGCGACCAAATTGGCCTGTTTTCTCCTCTGCTCATTATCAGTCTGTTATTTCTTGATATAGGGTAAAAAATTGAGAGAATAAGGCCAGACTGGTGACTGTTTTGGATCTATAAAGGCTGGATAAATCTGTGGTGGTAGGAAGAGGGAGAGCTTATTGTAGATTGATGAGCGTGGTTATTGAGTCTGCTAGAAATTCTTTAATAGAAACGTATGAGAGGAAGTTGTGGCTGATGAGATAAATAAGAAACCTTCTTCCCATTCATAAATTGATGGAATATTACTAGAATACTGTATTATTTTATATAAACAAATCGTTGGCTAAAGTCATATCCCCCCAAGCATTCCATGACATCATGTTTTCTAAAGGGACTTTAAACTGGTTATAATCCCAGATGGCGAGTTTCCTGCCATCTTGATGTCGCACGGCCCAGCTTACTCGTACTTTTGACATATCATCATCAATGTTTGGTTTGCCTAATTGCTCTTGTATTTGATCATAGGTTGCAAGCACTTGGAATTGGAGATAAGATCCATTTTGGATATAGTTCAGTTGATTATTTGGCGGAGACCCTATCATTTATTGTTTCTCCTGTTACTGTGAATATAATGTGAATATTGGGATTACAACTAGATATACGATGCAATTGGAGAAACAGTTTCAAGGGGAGGCGATTTTTTTGGATTCCAAGGAGCTAATTGCAACCCTACATCAAATTAGGTTGTGTTTTATGTGACGTTGCCAAACCGGATTAAAAAATAAGTTTACGCGTAATGGTAGAAATTGGGAAATAGATATCGTGTTAGATGCAAAGCCCATGAATATTACTAGTATTAATGGGAATGGTTAGGCTTTGATACCATGACTTACCAAAGATGGGAAGGCTGTTTTGGATTGGCTATTTGGTTACTGTACAAGAGGTCTTCAGTAAACTTAACGTTATTGTTTAAGCGCATATTTATATGGTACAATTACTCACTGCATTGTCTTTGAAGCTATTTTGGAAATTCTTTGGGAGACAATGAAAATAATTTCATATTTAAAGGAGCTCGGACATGGCGAGAGCAGGGCGGGAAAAGATTAAACTTGAAAGTACTGCCGGGACTGGTTATTTCTACATTACGACGAAACCAACTAGGTCGCAAGATAAAATTGAGCGGAAAAAGTACGATCCTAAGGTTCGCAAACATGTTTTATTTGTTGAAAAACGACTAAGATAATTAATTTTCATTCTATGCAACGTCAGAATTTAAGATCTGTTCGCAATACCAAATCTTCACTTTCGTTCAGAAGTGCTGTTAGGGATATTCACACTCCGCAAGGTCGGTATGTATTCTGTGTTATCTTGGTTATGTCAATTACGGCATTTGTACTTCAGAAAGTGCTTGTTCTAGTTACTAATGAAAATATAGCTTTCTATATTACATTGGGAATTATGGTTATAAGCTCATTTTGTGTTGTGTTTAAGATGGATGAAATTTTGAAGGCAATTAGTCGGCGTCAACTGGAAAAATTTAACCAACGCTTAAAGAATAAGGCGGAAGCTAACCGTTCAGATGTCTAAAGCAGAATTGACTTATGCTAGTTCGGGTGTTTCGTTTGATGCTAACGAAATAGCCATGAACAGTATCAAATCAACGATCGAATCGACCTATCGGCCGGAAGTTCTAAGCCATGTTGGTAGCTTTGGTGGTCTTTTTCAACTTGGTGATTACAATCAGCCCGTTTTGGTTTCTAGTACTGACAGTGTTGGAACCAAACTTAAGTTAGCTTTTATGACTGGGCGTTATGACACTACGGGTTTTGATCTAGTTTCGCATTGTGGCAACGATATTGTGGTGCAAGGAGCAGAACCGCTTTTTTTTCTAGACTATATTGGTACAGGTAAGCTCTCTCCTGAAGTTACTTCCGAAATCGTAAATGGTCTAGCGAAAGGGTGCTTGGAAATTGGGTGTGCTTTAATTGGTGGTGAAACGGCTGAATTGCCCGGGTTTTACAACGATGGAGAGTACGATCTCGTTGGAACTATTGTTGGTGTTGTTGAAAGAGATAAAGTGATTACTGGCAACCGGATTGAGGTAGGAGATCTGCTAATCGGTCTTTCCTCGATGGGGCTGCATACGAATGGGTTTTCGCTGGCTCGAAAAATTGTCTTTGAGCATTGTGGCTATGAAGTAGATCGACACATACCTGAACTCGGTACGACAATTGGTGATGAGTTACTCAGAAATCATAAAAGCTACGTCAAAGCTGTTTTAGATTTGCGCAAACACTGTGAGGTCAAAGGTCTCGCCCACATCACAGGTGGTGGTTTGCCAGACAATCTGATTCGTATCCTCCCCAAAAATTGCCAAGCTGTAATCAGAACGAACAGTTGGTGTGTGCCTCCTATTTTCTCTTTCTTACAAGTAGAAGGAAATGTATCGCAAGAAGAGATGTTCCGTGTGTTTAATATGGGCATTGGGTTGGTGATTGTGGTACCTAGAGACCACGTGGATGGAGCGATGGTATTTCTGGAAGATTTTGGGGAGACACCATTTTTAATTGGAGAGATTGTTTCAGGTGAACATAGAATCGAAATTATCTAGACCAATTTTAGATCAAGCGGCCATAAAAGAAATTTGCGATGTTCTAGAGACAACCAATTCGCAAGTTGCATTTCGGTCAATTGCAGAAGAGCAGGCAGCTGATCTTGCCGTTTTTCTGCTAACACTCCACCATACTTCAGAAGAACTTGCTAAGCATGCATCTGAAATTTTGCTTGCGCTACCTCTAGAGAAACAAGCTGTTGTGGCAGAAAATGTGGTAAAAATTGAAATGGCTGACATTGACGAGGTAAAGGCGATAACACATCGAATCATTGAGAAAATCACGGAGGCGGCAGAAAAAACAATTGCCTTTGGAGATGGGAAAACGAACCTGATAAGTATGTTATCGGACATGTCGCAAGAAAATCGAGGGAATTTGCTTGAGTCACTGGAAGCAAAGAATGAGGATCTTGTAACTGAAATTAATCAAACCCTCTTCCCATTTGATGACTTGACAAAGCTTGATGGTGATGCAATCGGAACAATTATAAATTATCTTGGAATGCCTACGCTTTCTGTGGCTCTCCACAACGTCCCTCTAGAAGTCCAGAATAAGTTTTTCGATGCCATGGATCAAGAATCGGTAGACACCATCAAATCGAAGTTTAGTGAGCTCAGTTTTACCGAAAAACAAACTGCTTCAACTGCACAGAAGGCGATTGTTGATTTAGTTCAACGGCTCGCTGCTAAAGGATTTATCAAGATTAATTCTTAAGATAGATATCGTTTTTTAATTCATCTATAATAGATCGGACAATCACTTTAGTAGTCAGTAGTATTTCCTTCCATCTACGGTTCACCATATTTAAGCGACTCAAGGGGAAAACTCCCTTGTAAAAGTATTTTTGTGATAGATTTGCCTTCATATCTGAAATGAGTTTCAATAGACTTGCCTTTATAGTTCCTCTGATAGTTTTGGCTCATGTTAGTCTGGCTGATGGGGAGAAGAGTGTCAGTGTTTATAATGCTCAATTCACTGTTTCTTCAAGACAGTTAGCATATCTTTCTGAGTCCATAGTATCCGCCATCAATAATCAACTTCTATCATTTCCCGAGATTAAGATCTACAGTGCTGATAGCAAAATTGAGAGCACCTTTCAGGATCTTAATCAAATGCTGCGTTTGGATAAAGTTCAGCTTCTGCAGATTCGGCGTCAGACGGGTTTTGATGGTTTTGTCGCTGGCAGTTTGGAGCAGACCGGACAAGAAATCTTTGTCAAACTTCATCTTGTTGATTTTTCATCCGGAAGGATCTATTTTAACGATCAATTTGAAGGGGCGTTTGGATCAGATTTACTTAAAAGTATTGAAAAGCAAGTTAGAGCCTTTGCTAATACATTAATTCACTATTACGACTCCACTATCACTATTACCTCCGAACCAACTAATGCTGATGTAAATGTAAATGGTCGCATGGTTGGGAAAACGCCAATTAAATCACTGGACGTAACAGATGGTATCCTCAAAATTAAAATCGACAAAGATGGTTATACTCCATATCAAAAAGAAGTAGTAGTATTCCGAGGTCAGCGCACGTATGTGCATGGCCATATGTATGACCAGATCACTGAACACCTGCTGAACAAAAAAAGCTCGTGGAAACTCGACTCCATGAATTTTAGTATTGGTACCTGCATGCAGTGGCAGAATTGGAGTGAGATCAATGCTGAAACAGGGAATATGACAAATTTTCGCTATACGTCTAAGTTCAATCGATGGGAACTAGGCTTGGAAGTCAGTACAGCAATGGGATCTTCTTGGCATGCAAATCAGAAATTTGAAACTTATCTCGGCAAAGATTCATCCACTAATGAGTTTGAAATTTCTTTTTCGCGATTTTGTGTGATTGGTCAATTCAATCTTGTGGAAAAGCTCAATCAGTTTGATCTCTACGTGGGGTCGCAACTAGGTTATGCATCAACCCACTCTTCGCAATATAATCTTGGCTGGTATGGTTTAAGTGACAATAATCTTGAAGGGCGGTACATTAATGCCGTAATTGGCGGTGAAATAGGAATGCGGTTTTATCTCGGGAAAGCCTTGAAACTTACCCCCTTCATTGGTGGCAATTTCGCTGGGGAAATGAGCTATAAACACAAGACGGCAAACTATTGGGGAGAGGCGATGTACAGCACCAAATCACTCGGCTCAGATAATTTTTATTTCGGAGTGGCCGTAACTTATAGTTATTGGTCTTTGGGAAAATAGTGGGAGTAACGAAATGAGAAGGATCTGCTTTTTGTTTATCAGTTTTTTTGTTCTATTAAGTTGTGGAGGTTCTGATGAGAGCTATGAGGATGCAACAGCTGAGAATACAGATGGGATGATTGTTCCTAGAAGTGATTATACCCAACTGCAAAATCAGATTTTTTATGGAACTATCCCAATTAATTTGGAAATTACGCCAAAATCAAATACGCCTTCTTTTGCTTGGAGAACAACCGGCTCAAGATTCATAGTTTTAGCTGTTTTTGAAGATAAAATAGATCTAGAAGGAAAAGCAGTCACCAATTCGCAAGACGTTGTTTGGACTTGGCATTCAGGCATTGGAAAAGGCCGTGAAGGAAATGTTAGTTTCAGTGATGGAGCTGATGTTAAAAACGGTGAAATTTCAAATCCTGCGATCGCAACCTCCCTAGAACCCAATTCAATCTACTACGTTGCAGTTTGGGGGTATGACGATGCGTACAATTTGATGTATTCTAGCAAGGAACACAGGTATCAGACTGCTCTTAGGTAATTACAAACCTTTAACTTCAAATTCAATTGCCAGTTGTTTCCCAGGTTGCCCGCTAAATTCTATCGGATAGTTGCCATCAAAACAAGCTGTACAGAAATTTCTCGGAGATTTTACACACTCTAACATTCCCTCAATACTTAAGTAACCGAGACTGTCTGCCTCAATGTATTTCTTGATTTCTTCTACTGACCACGAATTGGCAATTAGCTCTTTCCTTGTTGGAGTATCTACACCGTAAAAGCAAGGATATTTATTTGGTGGAGAAGATACTCGGAAATGGACTTCTTTGGCTCCTCCTTCCTCGCGAATTAGCTTGACAATCTTTCGTGAATTTGTACCACGCATAATAGAATCGTCAATAACAATAACCCGTTTCCCTTCCAGTACGTTTCTTACTGGATTCAATTTTACCCGCACCATTAGATCCCGAATTTCCTGAGAAGGGTTCATAAAAGTTCGACCAACGTACGGGTTTCGGTGTAGTCCAAATTCGAAAGGGACACCCAGTTCCTCAGAATAACCGATAGCTGCAATAGTAGCGGAGTCAGGGACAGGAATAACAATATCAGCCTCGGCAGGACATTCGCGCGCCAGTTGCCTGCCAAACTCGCGTCTCGGACGATTGACTAATTGGTCAAACACAATGCTGTCTGGACGAGCAAGATATATATGCTCAAAAATGCACTGTGACAATTCCAATTTAGCTGGACCGATAAAAAAAGATTGTGGCTCCTCATCTGTGGAAGTGATTACAACCATTTCCCCCGGTGCGACTTCACGAATCGGCTCTGCTTCGATCACATCAAAGGCACAAGTTTCGGATGCTAACACATAGGCTTGATTCAAACGTCCCAACCAGAGTGGACGGAAGGCGTGTGGGTCACGAACACCTACCATAATTGATTTGCCCATAAATACCAGTGAGTAGGCACCCCGCACTTCCTGGAGCGCGTCCATGATCCTATCCTCTAGAAGGACATGTTGGGACTGAGCAATGAGGTGAGCGATGACCTCCGTGTCAGAGGTAGAACTAAATATTGATCCTTTATCTTCTAAATCACTTCGAATCCGAAATGCATTGATCAAGTTACCATTATGTGCTATTGCTAAAGGTCCTCGTTTGTACTGTCGAACCAGAGGTTGAGCATTTTCAATTCTACTACTTCCCGCGGTTGAATAGCGATTATGGCCGATGGCTATGTCCCCTGACATTTTGGCTAAAGTTTCAGAGTCAAAGATGTCTGCAACAAGGCCCATTTCTCGATGATAAGAAAAAGATTCGGAGTCTGAAACAACAATTCCGGCGCTTTCCTGACCTCGGTGCTGAAGTGCTCTTAGTCCCAAGTAGGTGAGTTCGGCTGCCTGAGGATGACCAAAAATGCTAAAGACACCACATTCATCTTTTGGTTTATCATCACTCCAATCGTCAAGAAACTGCATATTATGTTAACTTCCCATTTTTTGATCAATAATTGTATGTCTGAAATTGATATATGACATTTTTTAGGTAGTGTGCTCGACTGAGTTACCGCCAACGATCGAACTTTGCAATTTTGCTTCTATGCTTTGGCCAAACTTGTTGCCGAGAATTGCCCCTATCGCTGCCGAAAGAATTAGCAATAGCTCCACTGGAAACTTAGTTTTGAGGAGCGTCTTTAGAGGAAATGTAATGATAAAAGCAAATGGTCTGAACATATGGAGAGAATAAGATACCATGTTTTGTCCCAATGAATCTGTAAGCGAATCCCAAGAGATATTTAGTAGCAAAATTAAGACAACTACCGCTGGTGCGCCGAGAAAGGCTCCATTGAAGGTGTTCCGTCGGTCAATCTCTTTTCCAAATCGTTTGCCAATGAGTCGAATGCATTCAGTCATACTAGCAATACCACACCCGTAAGTGATTGCTAGGGAAATAAATGTTAGTAACCCAATTAGTAACCCATGCTCAATTCGGTTTCCCACTAGGATTTTAACAAACAATTCATAGGTAAGAAGATAACAAACTAGAGAGGTGATAAAACCGATGATACTACCACATATGATCTGCCCGGTAATGTTTAGGAAGGCGTCTTTTCGTGACATGGAAAACCTCGGGAATTTTGGGAACCCGAGGATTATAGCACGGTAATTTTTAGCTGTCAATAACGATAGTTGGTCAATTATAAATAGAAATAATTTTTGTATACTTTATGATAGTCGAAAAGTTGTAAATAGCAGAAGTAGAGAGGTTAGAATAAATAGCTGATTTGAAGAGAGCCTGCTCCAACAGGTTTCATAACAAATAAAAACCAAAAAGATGATAGATCTAATGGGTATTTATGAATTTCAGTGATCATTTCAGCTTCGACATTATGCTGAGGTAATTAGTGAATTCGCTCTAAATTTCATATCCTTCCTTAATGTTTAGGGAATATTTACGCAACAATAATTATAGTAAAACTAAAGCGTGTCTTTAGCCGTGGATCTGATGGCATTTGCTACTTTGTCGATAGTTTCATCACTCATTTCATGACCGATACCAATGCAGATTGCTCGACCGAGATAGTCTAACGTCTTCGGGCACATACGATCTGAATATTGGATGTCTCCATAGGTAGGATGTGTGTACGGTAAGCCGTTTGAGTGATAGGTTTTCTTTTGCAGTATATAATCCCAACCGGGATAAACATGCTTATCGCCATTGCCATGCGTGTACATTGGTCCAGCAGGAACACCGTATTTCCCCATTACTTCACCAAATTTTCGTGCCAAATCGGGAGTAGAGAGAAAAAACACCATGGTAGTCGAAGCATCACCATTTTTATCGTGAACCTTTCGCAACTCAATCCCGTCAATGTCAGCAATAGCTTCACGCAGCTTGTACTTTCGGGTCCTCATATTCTCGATAAATCCATCAAGACGGGTCAATTGTACTGATGCGATTGCACCTCGCACTTCATCCATCCGAAAATTCATCCCGGGGAAAAAAGCACTAGTATGCTTGGAAACCCCCCACAAATTGCCACCATCATGAATCATTCGTGCTCTATCATGGAGTTCTTCGTTATTGGTGATGACAATTCCTCCTTCTCCGGTAGTGATAATTTTGCTCTGTTGTAGGCTGAAACACCCTATGTCACCGTGTGTGCCAAGTCGTGCTCCTTTGAAACCCGCTCCAATTGCTTGTGCGCAATCCTCAATTACCATCAGGTTGTGCTTTTTTGCGATAGTTTTGATTGCTTCCATATTGGATGGAACTCCGATCATGTGAACAGGTATGATGGCTTTTGTTCGTGGAGTTATTTTAGCTTCGATGTCGTTCGGGTCGATTGTCAGTGAATTATCAATTTCAGCTATAATCGGAACTGCGTTGGCAATCACTACTGAGGCAGGAGTTGCAATCCAAGTGTAAGCGGAAACGATGACCTCATCTCCAAGACCAATGCCCGCCGCGTAAAGTGCGACAATTAACGAAGAGGTTCCTCCGTTGGTAGCTAGTGCATACTCGACATTAAATTTCTCTGTGATGCTGTTTTCAAATGTAGTGACTCTGGATTCTTCTGGCCCATATCGGCAGAGGCTACCCGATTTTATAACTTCTAGGGCGGCTTGTTGTTCTTCCTCGCCTATAAAATACATTTTTTATTGCTCCTTAGTGTGGTAGGGGGTTGTAATAATATACAACAACTGTCATTGTTTTTTTAATCTTCTGGTTCAACATTCCATTTAATTTCTTCTATAGGATTATATGATCGAACGCATCTAAACCCGATTTTGTTGTCAGCTTTAGCTGGAGATTGCTTGTTGCGAAGTGCGACACGTAACCCATACCATTTGAAGTACCAGCACCCTCCGCGTAGGACGTGGGGTTGCAACATATTCTTATTCTCCTGTTTCTTCCTTTCTTGACTTTGAACTGTGAAGTCATCAACACTAATTTCTCCAGTGATTAATTCAATCAGGTGATTATATCCGGATAATGGATTCTTTAACAGCTTGTTTTTTTGACTGGTTTCAAGGTAGTAGAAATCGCTGTATTCATCTAGACACCACTCTCGTACATTACCCGCCAAGTCATACAAACCATAACCATTAGGAGGGAAACTACCTACTGGTGCCGTATAACGGTATCCGTCTGCAGATCCATTAATTCCAACGTATTGGCTGGTTATATAATTTCCATCTATGTCTGGTATATCTGGCTCTCTGTCACCCCAAGGAAACTTTTTATTAGTTTGTCCCCCGCGGACAGCGTACGCCCATTCTGCTTCAGTCGGTAACCTTTTTTCAGCCCAAATGGCATAATTCATGGCATCATACCAGGTTACTCCTACTACTGGTTGGTCAGGGGCGTTGAAGTCAGGGTCTTCCCAAAAGATCGGTTCGTTATATCCCGTTTCTTTGATAAATTTATTATATTGGGCGTTAGTGATTTCATAGACATCAATGTAAAAAGATGAGAGCTCAACAGTATGAACTGGTTTTTCATAAATTGGTCCATCATTGAATTGGTCGCCCATTTCAAAAGTTCCGGCAGGAATCCGCAACATTTTGGATCCATCTTTCCAAGTGATTTCTTCTAACTGAGTAGTTCGCATCTCTTCATCGTCTTGGTTACATCCTATGAAACCAATCAGAGACAGCCAGAACAGTAACATGAAAATTGCCGTTATTTTCGCTATTAGGTATGGGTAAATGAAAAAACGTTCAATCGTGACAAGCAGGAAACCTAAGGAATTTCTGGGCATTTCCACCCCCAATTTGATTGTATTCGTATTCAGATAGATCTGGTAACAATTCGTCAATAATTCGCGACATTTTATCATAACCAGGATTTTTGAAAATCCAAGGAAAATCAGTTGCCCACATTAATTTTTCTATACCATATATCTCAAGGAGACTTCGGTGCCAGCCAGCCAGGTCTTGATACGGGTAATCTTCTTTACTAAAAGCATATTGGCCTGACAAATGGATCATAACATTTTCATACCGGGCGAGCCGATGTGTAGTGTGGAAAGCGGGATTATAGGCTGGCGTTTCGACCTGAGGTCGACCATCTTGATCAACAGAGAATTTCCCTCGTCCAGGGCAAATACCGAGGTGATTTATTACAACTCGAACCTGTGGAAACTCCTCCAGTAAATATGGAATTAGTTGTGCATCGATGGCACGAAGATATAACCAAAGGACATAATCCTTTTCGGCTGCATGCTCCCAGATAGGGAATGTCTTGAATTTCCTTATATCAATTTGTGCAAATGGGTCTCTTGGTCCTCCCAATGAAGAAAGGCGAAACCCGACAATTGCCGAATTACCCGCCAATTTGTCCATGTGTCGCGACACATCGGCGATATGCTGAGGAATCAGTCCAATTCCTAAGAAATACTTAGGATAAGATTTTAAACAGTGTAATAAATAGGCATGAGATGCTATATCAACACCTCCAGTTTGCACCAATACCGCTTGATCAACCTGATTACGCTCCATCTCTATCAATAACTTTTCGACTGGTTCTTCGTGATCTATGGGAATTAACTCACTGACTTCCCTTGGGAATTCTGTTGAAACCTTGGTAAATACATGACCATGAGAATCAATTTTAGGTGTCATATTTCTCCAAACTAAAAAGTCTGCGCCGTTGTTGTGTTCGACAGTAGTTAGCGATAGAGGCGAATGTGTCAAGGCTGATTCGATTAGGCGTTGACTTCTCATAGATGAGAATGGTAGATTTTCGGGAGACATCGGTTTGGTTGTCCATACTGGTGTGCCAACCGTAGGAATTGAAAACGATGGCTGTGCCTGCTTCGTTTGGAAAGGCTTTGTGTCCTGGCATGCTCTTGGATCGCTTGACTTTAGGATATGGTCTGTTGCTTGGTTTGTGACTTCCTGGGACAAAAGCAAATTCGCCAGACCCCGGCAAGACATCATGTACGTAGATCTGAACTTTAATATGCAGTGGATTGCTGAAAGGAACGTCTGGATGCCAACTGGTATAACTTACTGGCCAAGGTGGAACAGTGCGTACTTGTGGACCGAGTAGTATTAGTTGGTCATCAGTGAAAGACATTAGCGCACCATAGTAACTAGGATGGTCAACAAGATCAATGAATATTTCATCTTTGGCAAAAGGGTCAGGTATATCATAAAAAGTGCCGGGACTTTCGCCTGCTTCAATTCTGTTGAGCCAATCTTCCTTGCAAATAACTGACCAGTGATCAAATGCATCTTGTAATCGTTTCAGATCGTCACCTTGAATAGCTTTTTCGAAAACTAAGTATCCTTCATCATTCCATTGTTTTAATTGCTCAGCAGCCGGTCTAACCATTATTCACACCTTACATCAGTTGCAATGTCCTTAGCTTTGATTTCAATACAAACTTATCATTGTTTGTGTTTCTATACTATCGCTAATTGCTTTTAATACCCTCATATTGTGGTAGGCATCTTCAAGGCTAGCCTCAGGTTGTACTCCTTGAAGTAAAGACTTTGCCCAATGCTGCATCTCCTCGATATAACCAGGACGACCAATGCTGTGGAATGCTGTGTTGAGATCCCACTCCTCTGTTGGTGTATCAGCGTAACCACCACCTTGTCCTGACCATGTTGGAACTCGGTATCGACGAAGTTTACGGGTTTCAAGTACTTGGATTGCTTGGTTATTTAGGCCTTTAATATAAACCATTGCTTCCAGAACCGGACCTATACCTAATGTCATGGTGCCAACTGCTCCGTTAGCATAACGTAGGTTCACGCTGATTGAAACAGTTCCTGTCTTTGTGTCCGTACCGTCAAAGGCAAAGACATCGCTGACTGGACCCATAAAAAATCGCATGCAGTCTGTTGGATGAATTACTTGATCTAGCATAAAAGACCAGGCGAAAGGAGGTTCGGACGAATGTATGCGTGGAGACGGTGCCAAGTAACGTGTATGGTATTGGCAAACGTGCCCAAAATCATCCTCTGCCATCAGCTTTTTTGCCATTTGGTGAGCGGGTGCATGCCTCCACATGGTTCCAACCATCCCTGTTTTTCTGGTTCGAACCGATGCATCCACCAAAAGTTTTGCGCCTTCTACAGTTGTTGCGGGTGGTTTCTCGATGTAAATGTGATAGCCGCGTTCCAAACACTCGATTCCAATATCACGGTGCAATTTATCCTCAGGTCGACCAACCACGGCAACTGCGTTCAACTCCTCGTTGTTGAGCATCTGATCATAGTTAGTGTAGTGCCGCAGAGCGCCAAATTTCCGTGCGTTTGATTGTGCCCGTTCCTCTACTAAATCGCATGTAGCTATAAAATTAAACTCGGGTATCATTGGGATGCATCTTTGTAGTTGCGATGACATTCCGCCGCAACCGATGAAGGCAATTCGAATCTGAGACATTTATTCTGGGACCTATCTATATCGGGATTTTTTTTAAGATGGCTTCACTAATTTTATCACAAAGCCAGCTTTGAGTATATTAAAAGTCGGTTCGTTTAACCTTTTTGACCCATGACTACATATACTGGATCAGTGTAGCCTTCACATTTTGTTGTAATATCAAGGCATTGGACATTTTCGTAATTTCCAGCTATATCAAAATAGTATTTAACAAGTTGCTGGTGCTGTCCATCGGGCATTGCATGCCATATTGATACCGCCTTGGTCGGAAACATTCGATTTGAAAAGACGACGATCAAAAATCCCGAGGTCTCAAGCACGCGATGAGCCTGCTGAAAAACCTCTATTGGCTGGGTGAGATATTGGATTGAGACGGTGACAACGATTGCTCCAAATCTGTTAGCGTCAAACGGCAATATTGGATCGCGGTTTAGATTATGTACGACATACGAAGTCAGAATTGGATTCGCACCCATTTCAGTACTATTCATCCCCAAGCCGATGACACGTTCCTTTGACATACGAACAGGGAAATGAGAGAATGCACTACTCATTAAATCTAAGGTGGTTCTTCCTGTAGGTAAAACTTGATCATAGAAATTTTCAATTGTTACGCAAGCATTCTCATCAATATGTTTTACTATGCGTGGTATTTGGTAAAATAGCTCATCGCTGCTTTCATCGATACGGGAGAAAAATTCCGGTTTTAGTTCTTTCATACTTAAGATTATTAATTACGTTTAAAAACGTGTTTAGGTGCTAGTAAGAACAATGAAACCCCGCGAGCAATATTCAGCAATGTTAGCGAAAGCCAAAGACCATGGTTGCCATATGGAATGAATATATAGTAGGATGGTATAAATATGCATAGCGTTGAAAATACCATGGCATTTCTCATGATTCGAGCGGCAGTTGCTCCCAGAAAAACACCATCCCAGATGTATGGAGCAATATTAATAATAGGGGCTAACACGATCCATATCATATATGGCGCTGCCTGAGCGATGATTCCTTCTTGGTTTGTGAATAAACGAACTATATTCTCGCCAGCGATTAGAAATGTTAAACTGAAGAAGCAACCAAAGATGTATGCCCATACAAATGCACATTTTACTGCTAATTTGAGATTGATATAATCAAGAGCACCTTTATATTTCCCAACTAAACTTTCGGTAGCAAAAGCGAAACCATCGACAGCATAGGCTACAAATGTAATGAACTGGAGCAAGATGGCGTTTGCTGCTAAAACGGTATCGCCAATCAATGCCGATTTTGATGTGAAGAAAGCGTGGCTCGAAACCAAGCAAAACGTTCTTATGAAAATATCACGACTGATTATAGAAAATTGACTTAAAAGTGGTAGATCTAATGTCATTAACGAAGGGGCATTTCTCAAGAGCTTGCGATATCTATATAGAAACAATATGATAGCCAAAAACAAACCAAAATATTGTGCACATGCTGTGCCAAGTGCTACACCATCCGATTTCATTTGGAATACTTTAACAAATAACATATTCAGTACGATATTCAAGCTATTGACGGTGATCGCCAAGATCATCGGGTATTGGGCATTTTGTAAGCCTAAAAACCAACCATGAAAAGCGTGGAGTGCTAAGGTTGCTGGTGCTGCAAAGATGCAGATACGAAGGTATACTTTGGCTAATTTCTCCACTTCTGAACTGGCTTCGATCAATCGGAAACTAATCTCAGCAACAATTGGGAAAAAAACAACTAACAGTATACTACTGATAAAAGCGAACATCAAAGCAACCTTCAGAATTGAAAGACACCGTTCTGAATTACCTGCTCCATAGGCTTGTGCCGTCATGCCGGTTGAGCTCATCCTAAGGAACCCAAACCCCCAATAGATCATATTAAAGATGATTCCGCCAATAGCAACAGCTCCTAAATGTTTTTCCGTTGATAAATGTCCCATTAACATGAGGTCAACAGCACTCAGCATGGGTACTGATACGTTGCTAGCGATGTTTGGAATTGCTAATCGAAGAATTTCTTTGTTCATTTATAGTTAAAAATTTCCATCGTAACTATGAAAAACAGGGTAATAGTATAGTAACAAATGGTATTTACGTTGTGTGTCTTCTTCTACATTGTAAAAAATGTTTAGATATCACGCTTTTAGGTTGTCATGAATTTTAGCCAGTTGGGTTTAGGAAAGTCCAATAAACTCCAAACTTGGAGGAGATGATTGAACCTAGCTCGGTCGCCGGATGGGCTGAACGAGACCAACACTAGCCTTTGTCTGAAGAGACCAAAGTAGATAGTGGTTGTGGTTTTCTTTGTGTTGGTGGGCAAGGCGAGCGATCGTTTTGGTGATTAGTGGTTGTTGCGTCGTTCTACTTTTTTGTGGTATGGCATCTCATCTGATTATAAGCGGTGCTGTACTTTATAGTTCCCCTATAAATCTATATATCCAACAAATAGGATAGGAGTTGATCCGCTTCGCGAAAATCGGGGATGATAATATCCGCACCAGCGCGAATTAGGCGTTGGCGTTTATTGGCATTCATATCGTAAACGTTGTTCTCTTTTGTTACGACACCAACCGCGATTGCATTCACTGACTTTGCATTTTGAATCTCGACGTAACCGTCACCGACAATCAGCAGCTCGCTTCCATTGAGATCGAAATCTGCCAGAATTTTTTTAATCACCATTTCCTTTGAAAACTTTGAAAATTCGCGAAGAGCTCCAAAAATCTCTCCATCAAAATATTCAGCTACACCTAGGAGTTTCGCTTCATGCTTGACAAATTCAATATCGGTTCCACTAGCAAGATAGCATTTAATATCATATGCGGTAAGTTTCTGTAGGAATTCAAGGGACATAGGAACGCGTAGATCATTGCTTTTAATTTCCTGATTCTCAAGTTTCGTAATTCGGTCATTGACGATCGGTAGTAATCTATCATTATACATGTCTTTGTAATCGAGTGGGTCCTTGGCAGTTCCTCCCCTCTTCTGGATTTCTTCACAGAGTCGTATCATCTGGTATATCGTTTGTTTTCCTGTAAGCTGGTCAACAAACTTAACTACAGTTGATTCAAGTTGTTTGCGAGATTCGTCTGTAGGAGTCTCCATCAGAACATCAATCATCATTGGTACCATCACGTTCTGCCATCCATCGCGGATGAGAGAAATTGTTCCGTCAAAATCTAAGATGGCGTGGCGAACCTTACCTCTTTCTATTTTATTAAGTATTTCAATCGAAGTGCTATTTTCAAAAATGTTTTTTGTTTTCATCTTCATCCATATCATAATTTACTTATGAGTTTGACCGGTTCTTCGCCAAAATTTTTGGCAGTTTTTCCAACAAATACTGGATGCGTGCTACCAAAAGTGAATAACTAATTGTTAATAAATGCACTTAAATCAACACCGACTTTCTCTGCAGACTCTTCAATCTGCTGCCATGTTTTTTGCTCGATAAAGATTCCTTCTTTATGACGCTTTTGCTTGATGTGGTCCTCAGGTTCACCTGGGATGGTGATCTCGGTGAATCCAGGAGCTATCTTGGCTGATTTGACCCAGTCAACAAAGCTGTCAATCTCTTGATAAAATTCTTCAATGGGAACAAAACTGCTGATATCAAAGATCGTCATGAAGATAGCATTCCCGAGCTTTTCAGGAGACTCTCGACTGCAGCCCGCACCGCTTAATGCCCCGGAAAGGATATCGACAACCATGCTTAGAGCGAATCCTTTATGACCAACTTTACCTCCGAAAGGTAAGATCGCTCCCATAGGTGATTCGTAGAGGTCATTGGGATTATTGGTAGGGTTTCCGTTGGCATCAACGATCCATCCTTCCGGCACTTTTTCATTTCGGTTTCGTTTAACTCGTACCTTACCTTCGGCAACAACACTAGTGGTGATATCAACAAGAATTGGCTGACTGTGTTTTCTCGGGATAGCAAAACAAATCGGGTTAGTGGATAAGCGCCCTTCACTTCCGCCCCAAGGCGCAACCCGTGTGCCCGATCCGTGATTATTGACCGTTAACATAGCTATTAGGTTGTGGTTAGCGGCGATTTGCGCATAGTCAGCCAAGCGACCGACATGGTTGCAAGATCGTACAGTGACGGTACTGACAGACGTTGATTGTGCTTTTTCAATGGCAATATTCATCGCCTTGGAGGCGATAACTTGGCCAAACCCCCAATTCCCGTTGATAACAGCACTTGATTTGGTTTGACGAAGTATTTCGATTTCATTATTTAGAATGATGTGGCCTGTTTCAATAAGGCCAAGATATTGAGGGATTCTAATCACTCCATGTGAGTCATGGCCGATCAAGTTTGCATTGGCTAGTAACCCTGCGACGATTTCCGCTTCTTTTGGGACAGAACCAACAGCTTGGAAAATGCATTTGCCGATAGATTTGAGTTGGTCTACGTCAAAGACTGGCATATCGAATAATCTCTAACAACTGAATCTTTGATCGATAGTTTGCATAATTGTGTCGTAGTTTGCAGGTAGTTCAACGGGTAGGTTTTGATGTAGAGGGTCTACTTCTTTCTGTTGTTTGTTATGGTAGTCTACTTTGAACTCAGGGAATTTAAGCCCAGTAGCAGTGGAAATAACGACAACGCGATCAGTTCTCTGAATTTCCTTTCGTTCAATCAATTTGAAAAGAGCAGTCAGAGCAACGCCTGTATGTGGGCAATTGAAGAGACCTGTTCTATCTGCCAGCGCGGCAGCATTTGCTAGTTCGCTCTCTGTGGCTTGTTCAACTATCCCGTTAAATTCTTCGATCACTTTGATTGCTTTTTGTATGGAGACTGGATTGCCAATTTGTATGGCTGTTGCTAGTGTAGTTTGGGCACTCATGCTTGAAAAATCTGTGAAATTGTTAAGATAACTAGTATAAAGGGGGTTTGCCTTCGCCGCCTGTGCGCAGACAATGCGTGGCAATTTGTTGATAATACCTAGATCCTGCATCAGACGGAATCCCAAGCCCAAGGCACTGACGTTACCAAGATTACCTCCAGGAATAATAATCCAATCAGGCACTTCCCACTCGAACTGTTGAACAATTTCAATGCTAATTGTTTTTTGCCCCTCAATTCGCAGGGAGTTAATCGAGTTGGCCAAGTAGAAATAGGGAGTTTCAGCTAACTTTTGAACGATTGCCATGCACCCGTCAAAATCAGTGTCTAATGATAGTGTCAGGGCATTGTTGCAAATTGGTTGAATTAGTTGTGTCATGGAAACTTTTGCTCTTGGTAGCAGAATCACAGCCGGGATATCGGCCGCGGCTGCATATGCGGCTAGCGAAGCAGAAGTATCCCCTGTTGAAGCACAGATGACAGCACGGATGTCTTTTCCTTCAGATATGATCTGCTTGACCATTGAAACCAGAACGGTCATCCCCAAGTCCTTAAAGGATCCTGTGTGGCTGATACCACATTGCTTGATCCATAGATCTGGGACATCAATCGATTTTCCTAGTCGTTCCGCCCAAAAGAGATTGGTACCTCCTTCGTAAGTCGAAACGATATTTCCGTTGTCGATATTTGGGCAAATAAGTTCCTTCTTTCCCCAAACCCCGCTTCCGTAAGGATAAGCAGTTCGCATATAACGTTTCTCAAAAAGTGACATCCAGGCAGCAGCGCTCCGTGTCTTGAGTCTATCAACATCATGCTTGACTTCAAGCAGGTTTCCACATTTGGTGCAGCGATAGATAATTTCATTCAGTTCATGTCTCCGTTCGCAGCCTTGTACGCACTGAAACCAAGCGTCATATTTCATTCTTCATCCCTATATTTTTAAGCACCTGTATTTGACAGAGAAATTCTAACTGCAAGTGTCTTATTCGTCAATTTAAAAATGGGAAATTCTAATTGGTGAGCAAAAACTGCTGGATTTCTTCTGCTGATGGTAGGTCTGATAAGTCCTTAAGACCGAACTGGTCAAGGAATTGATCGGTAGTTTCGAATTGGAAAGATCTACCTGAATCTGGTGTCCGACGGGAAATTCCGATGAGCCCTTTTTCCAGGAGCGAGTTTAGTACACTGTCGCTGTTAACACCGCGTACTTCCTCAACATCAGCACGTGTGACCGGTTGTTTGTAGGCGACAATGGCTAATGCTTCGAGGGCGGCGGGGGTCAGTTTGACTCGAACCTGCTTCGTATGGAATTTACTCACCCAATCGTGGTACTCAGGATGCGTGTTAATTTGGTATCCATTTGCGATTTCAGTCAACTGAAAACTTCGCCCTGATTCCTGATATTCTTCAGCTAATTTTGCTAGTTCGTCCTTGATTCGTTTGGGTGAAACACCCTCGAGAACCTGGCAAAATTGTTCAATTGTAATGGGTTCACTTGAGACAAAAAGGATGGCTTCAAGAATCGATTTCAACTGGTTTGGTAGAGTTTCCAGATTCGCGATATTAGTTTGTTGATCCATAATTGTTAACTGTTAGTATCGGTGTTTCGTTTTTGCAAATAGATTTCAGTAAAATGTCCAGATTGTACTGAAGTAATGTGTTTGAGTCGTATAAGTTCTAAGATGGCCAAAAAGGTTACGATTCTTTCAGCTTTATTAGCATGGACTGGAAATAGGTCGGTGAAGTTTACTGGATCCCCGGATTCTAGAATGCGTTCGACAAATTCGATTTTTTCTTCAACCGTAATTGGTTCTTCTTGTAGCTCTTCATAGTAATCATCAAATTCGAATTGGCGCCGATCCTCAAGTTGTTGAAAGGCGGTAATCAAGTCAAAAAGAGTCGCACGGATATGAAACTCACGCTGATCTTCAAGTTCATTACTAACCTGTCGTTCATGGATCAGTTCTCGCGAGAAAGCACGTTGGTTAAGTGCTAGTGTCATTTCCTTAAATTGTTTGTATTCCAGTAGTTGCCGGACCAGTTGTTCCCGATCTTTGAAAACTTTGGATTTTTTTTCGTCTGCTTTAGGAGATGGAAGCAAGGATTGCGATTTTATCTGAAGTAAGGTAGCACCCATCACTAAAAATTCTGATGCTACATCGAGGTCAAGTTCTTCCATCAAATTAATGTAGTTAATGTACTGATCAGTGATATCAGCTATTGATACATCGCAGATATCCATTTCATCCTTTTGGATCAGGTGAAGCAGGAGATCAAGAGGGCCTTCAAAGACATCTAACCTGATCGGATAATATGATATTTGTTGATCTTGGGCTTCGGTTGTTTGTGTCATTTCTTTAACTGACTGTAATTCAGTTTTTGCTTGTTTTTTTTGAGTTTTTGGTTTAGCAATTTATTCTAATCCAACTGCGTTTCGAGCTGCAGCCAGAGTTGGCATAATGACCTCTTTGGCCCGTGCTGCACCATCTTGCAGAACTGATTCAACATAATCTATATTGTTTGCCAATTCTTCTCGACGTTTACGCATTGGTGCAAAGTGTTCCTCAAACTTGGCAACCAATTCTTTCTTGGCATCACCATAACCCATCCCGCCTGCCCTGTAACGGCTCTCCAATTTTTCACATTCTTCTGGGTTGGCAAAAAGTTTGTACAGAGCAAAAACATTACAAGTATCTGGATCCTTTGGTTCTTCAAGGGTTTTGCTGTCGGTAACAATACGCATAATAGTTTTTCGGGTCTGTTTTTTTGAACCGAAGATCTCAATGGTATTGTCATAAGATTTCGACATCTTTTGTCCATCTACACCTGGAACGACCGCAACTTCCTCCTGAATCATTGGTTCAGGGATTTTGAATACCTCTTTGTATTGGCCGTTAAATTTAATGGCTATATCGCGTGCGACTTCCAAGTGCTGTTTCTGATCCTTTCCAACAGGTACAATTTCAGATTGTACGGCCAAAATATCGGCTGTCATCAGCACTGGGTAGGTAAACAATGCGTGGCTAGCGGCAATACCCTTGGCTAATTTATCTTTGTAGGAATGACAACGTTCCAATAATCCCATTGGTGTTGCTACGGATAGTAACCAAGTCAGTTCGGTAATCTCTGGGACATCGCTCTGACGATAAAACACGGTCTTCTGTGAGTCCAAACCACAGGCTAAAAAATCCAAGGCGACATCCAGAGTTCCTTGACGCATAATACTGGCGTCATGTACCGTGGTCAAAGCATGATAGTTGGCAATGAACAAGTAGACTTGATGTTCTTGCTGTAAGGCCAAAGCAGGCTTCATCATGCCAAAGTAATTGCCGATATGCAATTTGCCCGAAGGCTGTATTCCAGATAGAACTCTCAAGTGAATATTCGCTCCATTCGAAATCTCGTTTGAAAAATATTATTCTTATTTTCCTAAGGATGTTTTAATGTTTAGCCGTTGATCATACTCATCGTAATCTTACAATTCCGGCAATGAGATCGAAAATCCCATATGAGACCTGGCCAAGCAACCAAAACACTGGATTAGGTATGCCAATAAGGTCCGGTAAAAATAAAATAATCATTAATATCATCATGCCGTATTGTCTTGATCTACCGAAGACTTCAGCTTGACGTATTGGCAACAGTCCGTAAGTAATACTAAAACCATCGAGTGGGAATACAGGTAGCATATTGAAAGCTGCCAAGAAAATGCTAATAAGAGCTGAGTCAACGATTAGAAGCCGTGCGATTTTGTATTGTCCAGGTGTTTTTGGATAGCCCAATTGATTTTCCAGTAAGCTATATCCCAAAAGAATTACAACAGTACAAATAATGTTCATCATTGGTCCTGCACCAGCAATAAGCATCATGTCGCGCTTGGGGTTTCTTAGGTTACGCGGATTCACTGGTACTGGTTTGGCCCAACCGAAGAAGCCTCCTCCCAGTAGAGTTCCAATTAACGGAAAAATAATAGTACCTACAATATCAATATGCATAGCGGGATTAAAAGAAACACGATCCATGTCTTTTGCTGTTGGATCCCCCAGCATCTCCGCTGATTTTGCATGTCCCCATTCATGAAAGGTAAGCAGAATAATAAACTGACAAACTCTAATAATTGCGTTGAGGGGGTTTAGTGTCATCTGTTAGTCTTCGATTCGTCCAGTTGTCTAGCAAAGCTATTCCACAAAGTCTCGGACATTTCGGGGCCGGGAGTGTGGCCTTGCTGAATCAGGTCATTCCCTGCAACTTTGGGTCGGACATGTCGCAGTCTCAATAAATAGTCCTTAATTTGTTCTTTGTGCCAGCTATGTTTATGATTCCACAAGCTGAAAATTAGCGTTTCCAAAGGATAAGAATTCAGTAGATGATATATTTGGCTTGGTTTTGAACTGTGGGAAAGCTTTTCCTGATTTATTATCAATCGGTTTTTTGCGTTTAATTTTTCTTGTAATCGTTTTTCAAATGCTAGTCGATGACTTACTGTCTCGGTCGTTTTTTGATTCAAAAGGGCCATCCAGAGCATTGCATTCTGATCTATCTTGTCATCTGGAAGATGCTTCTTGGACCAGTCGACTGCCTGAATAGTATTTTCCCATATCCAGTTGAAATCCTGTGGGAGTTCCCAACACGGTACTATAGCGGAAAACAAAACGAAGTCTTCCATCCTTTGGAAGGATTTCTGTGCAAATTCCTCAGAAAAGATCCGATTAAACTCGTTGCGAATACGCTGGCCGCTGATGTTGCCTAGACAATTTTGATCAATTGCATCTTGGATCAAGCTTTGATCCGTTTGGCATATTTGGAAATTATAACGTTGTTCGTACCTGATTGCTCGGAAGATACGTGTAGGGTCGTCACGATAGCTTTGATCATGTAGTACTCGAATCGATGCATTTTTCAGATCTATTAATCCCCCTGTGTAATCAAGGAGATTTCCAAAATCAGTTGGCAAGATTGACATAGCTACCGCATTGATTGAAAAATCACGTCGATGTAAATCTTCTTTAATGGAACTAAAAACTACTGATGGTAACGCACCTGAAGTCTGATAAGTTTCACGGCGTGCAGTCACAAAATCAATCCGAAAATTTTCTGTGGTAATAATTTTTGCCGTGCCAAATTGTTTATGTACGTCGATTGACGCTGTAAAATCATCAGCAACCTTTTGTGCGATATCAATAGCGTGATTTTCAATTACGATATCTAGGTCTAGTGCTTTGCTTTTCAACTGGTCTCCATCCGACAAAATCAGGTCGCGTACGAAACCTCCAACAGTATAAGCGGTGACTGAACTTTGATCGGCGACAGATCCAATCTTTCTCAAGTATCTCAGCAACCTATCAGGAATATTTAAAACAATATTTTCGACAATTGAGACCATTGATCCGAAACGAGGAAAACACATTCTTAAGAGTTAACCTATCTCAAATCGAATGTGACACAAGTAGTTTTCGATTCAACTGGTTACCTTAAGTAACTTTAAGTTTTTTGTTCGCAAGTTGGATATTGATTTGTTTTTATGATTTACTGATTTATTAATTTCAAGAATTCATCCGCAAAATTTTCTAACTCAGCTCTAACAAGTTGATTGTTTTTCTTATTGCTTGCCTGCAGAGATACTGGTATGCCAATTTCAGGAGCAATTCCATATACTGTTTTATTTTCCCGTATGAAGCTGTTAAAGTATGGGATATGTTTCTGGCGAACCTTAGCAATATAAGCTTTCTGGACAGCGATTGGAGATTTACCATAAAGTGAAAGCATAGTAAACACAACGCCAAGTCTCTTGGGATTGATTAGCATCCGGTCTTCCAGAAATTCCGCGTAATGATTATAGTCTTCAATGAGGCGTTTTACTTGAACCTCTAATTGATCTATACCCAATACCGAGAGGTAGTCAGGGATTGCTGGTATTATGTAAAAATCGCTTGCGATAATACCTGATTGAGTGGAAATATTGAAGTTTGCTGGGCAATCGAAAAAAATGAAATCATAGTCATCACTTACGCTTTCCAGGCCAGACCGTAGATGAGTGTGTGTCTGAAGGAAATTCAATGCACTTTGCCTTGGGTTCGCCCCAATAACAAGAACCGCTAGTTCTATATCCAGACTAATTAAACCAAGATGAGAACAAACAAGGCTTACTGATCCCCCACCTCCCCAATCCTTAATGCGTTTATTGACCTTAGCGGGTTGTACAATTAAATCAGCAAATCTAAGACTCAAGTTGTTATTAGTTAGAGCCTCAAACCAATTTTTTATTGTTCTAGATTCCCGGCAATCTTTATCCCATACACTGGGGAACACAAGGGAAAATGTTAAGCTGGCTTGAGGGTCTAAATCTATTAGCAGTACCTTATAGCCACGGAAGGCAAGTTCAGTGCCAAGATTTGCTGTTAATGTGGTTTTTCCGACCCCACCTTTGTAATTGATAAAGGAAATAGTATGCATTCCTAATAATATCCTGTGGGCGCTGAACTGGGGATTTTCTTGATAGTTTCTTTGATAAGTAATTATTGTTTACGCTAGAATAGACGCAATTCGTATTAATCAACCCAATAATAACTTGATTTCAAAATAAGCTTCTTGCAAAATAAAATAAAATTTAGAAGATCAACCAAGTCGATTGTGGGCAAATCCGATTATAACACAGCACTCTTGAAATCTCAACTTAGGGGGTGAATATATAAAAAGGATACCTAGTGTTTGTCTCATTTCTATTCATTAATTTTTAGGATAATATCAACTGAGTGATGGGGTAAACTTAAGCAAAGAGCTTGGTATATTGGGATACCCGTTGGCCTTTTTGATAGTTATTTGAAATAAACCGTGTTTTTGAATTTAGTGGTTATGAAGCTAATTTTGCCTTTAATACTAGAAGTCTTTTTGACTGGTTTGGTTTATAGATCCATGTCTTTCGCTAAACTAGGGTCATCAGTTGAACTCGTTCATCTTTCTGTAGTTGTTACTGTTTTCCTTTTTTCTGCTTATTTTTCTGCCAAAGTCCTTGCACGCATAGATTCTAGAGAATTTAGTTTTTTCTGCCCTCCAGTCCAATGGTTTGTCCTAGCCAAACAGGTTTTTTTTTCTTTAATCCCTTGTTTTGTATTCGTTACGATATTTGTTGTTATTTTGTTAATTGTTCTGCGATGGGATATTTCTTTGTCATTCATGGTTGTAGTAAAAGTCTATTTAATTTTTTTGAGCTATACATTTGTGGGTGCTTCAATTGGTCTTCTAGGATGGCAGATTTTTGGTCATGAAACCTTGGCTGCACTGTTTTCGCTGGTGGTATGGGGCCTACTCATCGGTAGTTTTTTCTCGCTCGTTCCTATTGAACGTTACGTTGAAAATTTGATATACTTCATTCCGGTGTTTTTGCATATCAATCCGTTAATTGCAGTGTGTCATGTGCTAGAACATGACATTTTTCGTACACCGAAATTATATGAATTAACTCCGATATCATCATACCTGTTTGCGTATCCCAAATGGTATTTGGTCTGTGGTTGGCAAGTTCTAATTGGCATTTTTTGCGTCGCTATAGTATTATGCTCTAGATTAAGTCATCGAGTGATTTAAATGGGAAATCTGATAATTAGTGCGTCCGGAGTTCGTGGGACAATTGGAAGTTCATTATCCCCTATGGAAATTTCACGATTTGCAACTGCGTTTGGTACATTCATCGGTAGCCAAACCGTTGTCGTGGGTAGGGATACCCGTACGTCGGGGGAAATGGTGAAAGGCTCGCTGATTAGTGGATTAATTGCTACAGGTTGTTGTACAATTGATGTTGGCGTTTGTCCAACACCAACTATCCTGTTAATGTCAAAAAAAATAAGGGCGGAGGGTAGTGTCGTTATCACTGCTAGTCATAATCCGGTTGATTGGAATGGTCTAAAGTTAGCTACAAAATCAGGTCGTCTGCTTAGTGCTGATGCCCAGCGTCGGTTTCAAGAGATTTATGAATCGGAAAAAGTCAACCTTGTATCGTGGGATCAACTGGGATCAGTCGAAACAGTTGACAGTGCTATAGACTATCATATTGCTCAGATCTTGGAATTGGATTGGATAGATTTAGATGAGATTCGACAGCGGTCATTGAAGGTTGCTATTGATGCATGTAATGGCGCAGGTAGCATAATAAGCCCTATGTTACTGCGTCGGCTTGGGTGTGAAGTAATTGAGATAAATTGTACACCCAACGGTATATTCCCGCGATCAAGCGAGCCAAATCCAAAGGCTCTAAAGGAATTGTGTCAGGTTACCAAATCTGAGGGTGCGCATCTTGGCATAGCTCACGATGGAGATGCGGATCGGTTGGTCTTAGTTTCGGATCAGGGGGTTCCTTTGAGTAGTGAGTACACTTATGCATTGATTGCTGACTTTTTTGTTGGTCAAAGGAAGGGGGATTTAGTGGCAACAGTGTCTACAAGTCTAATGCTTAATGATATCGCTGACAAGCATAGTGTGGAACTTCATCGGACACCAGTTGGGGTTGGTCATGTTATTGAAAAAATGGAGCAAGTCGGCGCAACCCTTGGTGGGGAGGGCACGGGAGGTGTGATTTACCCTGAAATTCTGCATACTGCTGATGGCATTACGTCGATTGCAGCGATTTTACAGCTACTTGCATCCTCAAATAGGAGTATGACGGATCTAGTGTCATTGATGCCGAGATACTGGATGGATAAGAAGAAAATTGACACGCCGTCTCAAGATGTAGCAGATGCTGTTCTTGATTTGGCTCTCACTGCTTTTGCTAACGATGACCTTGATACTACGGATGGGGTTAAACGAGTTTGGGATGACAAGTGGGTAAACATCCGGAAGTCTGGTACTGAACCAGTAATTCGAGTCTTCAGTGAAGCTCGATCTATTCAAGAGGCAAAAAATCTTTGTCAGTCAACAGTTGAGACCTTGGGGCGTTTGGAGAAATGCGTAACAGGTTACAATTAATGTGCGTTATTCTAAAACGATTTTGTGGAATATAATGAATATTGAATTTGGAGTTGTGTGGTGGCCCACAAGCCTTTGAAATTAGTTTGTATTGGTGGAGGTACTGGATTGTCCGCTTTGCTTAGCGGAATTAGGAGGTATTCCCATGTCAACCAAAGTGAACTGCCAATTGTCGATATGGATCGATTAGCAGCAATAGTTTCTGTGTCTGATGATGGGGGTAGTACTGGCCGATTGATTGATGAGTTTGACGTCTTGCCTCCAGGAGATGTCCGAAAACTTCTTGTTTCTCTCTCTGAGGCAGATGAGCTTGTGGCGAGTCTCTTTGAGTACCGTTTTTCAGGAAACGGTGATTTAGGAGGGCATACAGTTGGCAATATTTTGTTAACTGCACTCATTGACCAGAATGATGGTAGTTTTCCTAAAGCTATTCTGGCAGCATCGAAACTCCTTTCTGTACGAGGGCGAATTATTCCCGCTAGTTTACAAGGTAATGTTCTTTGCGCTGAACTCACTGACGGAGAAATTATTCGGGGGCAATCCAGCATTCCGGCCCGACAAAACCGGGAATTGATTAGACGTATCTTTATTGAACCGCGACAAAATGGTGATCAGACAGAGGATTCTGAACCAGTTGACTGTGTCGCTAATGCTGATGCAGTTGAAGCTATTTCTAATTCAGATGTAATTATTGTTGGACCTGGGAGTTTGTATACTAGTATTATGCCGAATCTCGCTTATGGGCAAATCGCTGAAGCTGTTTGTAGGTCTAATGCTGTAAAAATCTATGTGTGTAATATAATGTCACAACCGGGTGAAACAGATGGATATTCCGTCAGTGATCATATTCGTGCGATTCAAAGTCACGTTGATATTTTGTTAGATTACGTTGTTGTAAACGATGGTCTCGCACCCGAAAATGTTATCCAGAATTATGTACAAAAACAGCTCTTAAACCAATTCTCTCGAATCCAAGTTTACGTGGATGAAGGTGCGTCAATGGTTGAGGAGCGCTTTGGCAAAGCAATTGGTTCCATGGCAAATCTAACCAAAAATATATCCCAAATCTCCGAAGAAATCCTGCAGATGGCAGACCCCTCAAGGGTTCAGGTTCTCTATGATTCGGAAACAGATGATCTACAGGAGGCCATGGTGATTAAAGCTGATATTATCCGTGAGATGATGGTTGTTGAAAATGGTGCTGAATTGAATGTCATCCGCCACAATCCCCAAAGATTGGCAACCACTCTTTTCGATATGTTGCGAGATCATTTTAAGTTTTAAGTTAAAATACACTCTTCATGAAATTCTTAATCGGCCCTCTGATAAAAAAAACACTAGTTTGTGTTGTCTTCATTTCTTTCTTTTGTGTGTTGTCTCCCACTCAAACACATTTGCAAGAACCTAAAGATACGAATTTGTCTGAACTTCCGCATGTCGAGGAAGTTAGAGCCAACAGCATCACATTTTCTGGTGAATTAGAGTATGGGTTTACTCTTGGGGTTTGTGTTGAGGTAGTAGACCAAGAAACTGAACAAAGAATCGCACAGGCACAAATTACACAGATAACTCCAGAAAAAATCACCGCCACAATATTGGACCTACGTTTTTCTCGTGTTGATATGGGGGATTTTATACGTTTACCCGCAAAAATTATCACAGCCAATCCAAATTGGGTTGAGATTGATCAAGGCATACGTCAAGGTTTAACAGAAGGTACAACTTTTAAGATTTTTCGGGTGAGTGCGGCCGTTGAGCCTGAATTGGAGGGTAAGAAGGATCTCCCGCAAAAAATAGCAGTTAGCAGGGCTGTGCTAATCGATGTTCGTCAGGAGGATGCAACGGCTCGGGTCATCGGTAAGCGCACTGTACAACCGATTGTGGGTGATTTTGTCCAGATTGAAGCTTACACAACCATCAATCAGAAATCTGGGAATATAGTTTATTTAGATGTTGCCTCAGATTTAATGGCTGGGTTGTCAGAAGGAATGCTGGTATACGTGTTCCAAAAGAACATCGTGTCACGCCCTGATGGAAGCCAGCAGTACGTTGAGTGGTATGAGGCTGTTTGTAATCTCACAATTCAGCATGTGGCAAAAGGATCTCACACGGCCAGATGCACCATCAATAATGACATGGAATATGAACCCTCGAGTAATGATCACGTTTCAATTGAGGATATGCATGCCCGACAAAGAGTTGTAGCGGCTCAAAATACCTATGTACTGAAGTCTGATGTCGATAGGATCTATCTTAGCAGATTCCCAGAGGCAGAAGAGAATTTAGTTTTTATCGCTGCTAGGAAAAAAATTGGTACGAATCAAATAGATCCAAGTTTTCTTAATGCCAACCTGCAGAATTGCAGTTTGCAGATCGAGTCTATACAGGACCAAGTTGTAGCTGCGGCTTTTCTGATCCAATCAAGAAATCCATTTCAAGTTGGCGACCGCATTAGAATTTTTCGTTAATAATTTTCATAGCCTACTTCTGCTAGCCGCTGTGCTTTTTCCTCCACTCCTTGGCT
>Ga0207984_1000103_pt1 | contig 49093 bp, 36 predicted proteins | sample ETNtaG_30_FD_185760 | JGI IMG/M metagenome (GOLD analysis project Ga0207984, IMG submission 185760) | Marine microbial and viral communities from oxygen minimum zone, Eastern Pacific Ocean - ETNP201306PF43B (SPAdes) (version 2) | ecosystem: Environmental > Aquatic > Marine > Oceanic ...
CATATGATAATGAAGAGCCAACCAATAATTTCAATCGTATACATCCAATGGGTATTGCATTATCTACCAAAAGTCACTAACCCATCAATCATCTCGATGGAGTTGCCAATGGCCTAATTTACTCAACCACAAAAAGCCTAAGGTTTCGTAAAAACGTCAAACCTTTAATCTACTGGTTGAAAAATCCCACTTTCCTGATCTCCAATCTGGGGACTTAACTGAGCGGAGAATAATACAGTTGTAGATTCTGAAAGACCCTACAAGAAATGAAGAACCTAAAAAGAACAAGACGATTTGCCTGCTTACCCTTTTATGTCCAAATGGAAAAATTTGATTGATTAAACACCAGATTTCAAATCAAGGTTGAATTGAAAGAAAGGAAAATACCCATGACGGGTGGAGAAATTTTCGTTGAATGTTTAAAAGCTCAAGGAGTAACTGACATCTTCGGCATGCCGGGAGGGCATCTGAACCCTGTTTACGAATCACTTTACAAAAACCGTGAACAGATTAGTCACTATGTAGTTCGTCACGAAGGTGGTGCCGCCTTTATGGCCGATGGATATGCTAGATCAACGGGCGATGTTGGTGTCTGCTTAACCATTCCAGGCCCTGGCAGTACAAATGCCTCAACTGGGTTGGGAGAAGCCTATACTGCCAATTCGCCAGTGCTACTAGTGACTGGGCAAAACTCGTCGCATCTAGCGCAAAAATCCCCCAGCAAAAGTTTTCACGGGCTTGATCAACAAACATTCTTATCTCCAATCACCAAGCATATTGAAATAGTAAAAACTGTAGATCAAATCCCAGAAGCGGTAAATCGTACCTTCGGCGCAATGCGTTCAGGCCGACCCAAACCTGCGCTTATTGAACTGGCAACAGATGCACTGACGACCGAAGTTAATTTACCAATCCCTGCTCGAAACAACGGCCTACATCCTGCCGCTAACTCCATGGACTTGGGACAAGCCTTAGACCTAATCCAAAAATCCAAACGCCCTTTTATTCTAGCTGGCAGCGGCGTCAATCATAGTCGTGCTACAACCGAGTTGGTAAAATTAGCCGAATACCTCAATGCCCCCGTAGCCATGACAGCTATGGGAAAAGGATGCATCCCCGAAGATTCACCACACTCGCTGGGAATATTTCGGAGTTCGATTACTCGGGAAGCCATTGAGTATTCAGATCTAGTAATCGCGATCGGTACCCGGTTTGTCTACAGAGAAACAGGCAATTGGACAATGAAATTCAAACAACCCCTTCTTCAAATTGATGCAGATCCAACTGAAATTAGCAAAGAGTACCCAGCCCAAGTTGGCATCTGTGCCAACATCCAAATCTGCTTACAACAATTGAATCAGGCATTTCAAGGTCAACTACGTCAAGATGGATGGGGTGGCCAGACGGCTCAACTGCGTCAACAGTTCGAAGCAAATGAACGACCTCGATTGGTCGAAGATCTACGTGCTGCTATGCCTAGGGACGCCATATTAGCCGTTGACGTCCACATCGATGGTTATTCGACTTTGCCCCATTTTTGGGTATACCATGCCGGCACATTCATTTATTCGCCGATTTCGGTTAGCATGGGAATCGCCTTGCCGGCTGCTATAGGAGCACAAGTTGCATATCCAAATCGAAAGGTGGTGGCGATTGCTGGAGACGGAGGTTTCCTAATGACCAGTCCCGATCTAGCTACCGCGGTCAAATACAATCTACCGATTGTCATTATTGTAGTCAACGATAATAAACTGACCTCTATCGAAGGTGGACAGATCAAGCAGTTTGGTGCGACCTTAGGCATTAATTTGGTCAATCCAGATTTCGTCAAGTTTGCCGAGTCATTTGGTGCAATTGGGCTTAGGGTAGATGATCCATCCAATTTTCGACCGACATTGGAAAAGGCATTGGACTTAAATAAACCATCATTAATTGAGATTGTGAAATCATAAGTTGGTAGAGTCATCTTAATCTAAAAAAATTCGATAGCATACTGAATATTGACGCGACTGCGATTATGGTTTAAGATTAAGATTATCTTTTTTAATCTGAAGGAGATTTGGATGTTTAAATCCGCAATCCTGGGTTGCCGTGGTCGTGCACGTGCACATGCCAAAGCATATCAAGACATCACAGTTGGCAAACTAGCATCAATATGTGACATGAGTGAAGAACGGTTACACGAATTCGGTGATATGTTTGATATTAACCAACGTTATACTGATATACACGAAATGCTCGAAAAGGAGAAACCCGACCTCCTCCACATTGTTACTGCACCAATCCTGCGGGGCACAATGCAGTTCATCCGTTACCCATTAATGAACATTGCTTCCGAACATAAAGTACCAGGGGTAATCATCGAAAAACCAATTGCAGTAATGGGAGAAGATTGGCGACAAATCCATGATTTGGCTAACAGAACCGAAACAAAATTCGCTGTCAACACTCAACTCCATTTCCATCCCAAAAACTTGGAACTCAAACGAGATGTCACTCAAGGAAAAATCGGAGAAATCAAACTGATCGAGGCCAGTTCGCGTAACCCACCTGTTGATCAAGCCCCACATACTTTACAACTTGTTTCCTCATACATCGATAACTCACAACCAGTGAAAGTAATGGGACAGGTTTCTGGAGGTAGTCAACTTAATTCCGACCAGCCTTCACCTGATAATGCCACTGCACGAATTGAATATGCTAACGGAGTGCAGGCTTCCGTAGCTTTTGGTCCAGAGATGGCAATTCGTGTCTTACCAGAGACCTCTAACAATCGTCACAAACGCGTCTGCATTTTTGGGACAGAAGGATTCGTCCATTGGCGTTTCGAGAGTTGGGAAAAATTCACACATAAAAACGGATACCAAAGTGGGAATTTGAATTATGGAGAGGAGAATGCAGTCGCGCAGGTCGGTTTGACAGAAGCAATGTTCGATTGGCTTGAAGACGAAAATAAGGTACATCCGACCAACCTAAAACAGTCACTGGCCGAATTCAACCTGCTACTTGGAATTTATCAAAGCGGATTAATTCGTCAACCAATTCATCTGCCTTTCGACCCACCCAACAATTTCATCCAAAACATGAAAGATATCCTGTAAATTCACTGCTTACCAGAGTTATCTAGTGTGAGGTGATCAGTAACCGCTCAGCGGACTGAAATGAATAAGAAGCCACGATCTGTTTCCAGTTTTTTTCAAATCCATCACATGAAAATTAATTTATGTATTCGGTGAAAATTTGTTCACCAAGTACAATATCCACCATCAATCACGACATCGTGTCCAGTCATAAAATCTGAAACCTCCGAGGCCAGATAAACCACAGCCCCCTGTAAATCGGTAACTTCCCCCAAACGCCCCATTGGGGTTCTTTCTAGCCAATGGGGAAGTTTGTCACGACCAACCGGCTGCTGAATAAACTGATTTACAAGCTCAGTGCGCATGTATCCTGGACTGATACTGTTAACCCGAACACCGCGTGAAGCCCATTCTGCGGCCAAACTACGTGTTAGATGTAAAACACCGGCCTTGGAAGCATTATAAGCCGCCTGGTTTTGAGGCATATTAGCAATGTGAGCCGACATAGATGCAGTATTAATAATTTTACCGTAACCTGTTTTTAGCATTACCTGACCTTCAGCTTGTGCACACAAAAAGACTCCTTTTAGGTTAACATCTAACATTCTGTTCCACTCTGCCTCTGGCATAGTCTCACTGTCAAACCAACCAGCGATTCCAGCGTTATTAACAGAGATAGTCAGGATTCCCCAACAATCCAAGATTGTCTTCACCATTCGTTTCACTTGATCGGCCTTTGTGATATCTGCGGTCACCGCCATCACCTCAACACCTTTAGTCGCTAGCTCGTCAGCCACAGTCTCCGCTCTGTCGGCAACCATATCCACTACTGCCACCATAGCACCAGCTTCCCCCAAAGCGTGGGCAAAGGCCCGACCTATTCCCTGACCACCTCCGGTGACCAGTGCAACTCGGTTATCTAAACGGAAGCGCTCTAAAATGGGGATTGAGTTTTCCAGCTGGTCTGCCATCACCTATCATCTCCAACACAATAGTTTTCAAGAAACTTAATCTGACGTTAACCACATGATTTCCTGAGATAAAACCTGCTCCAAATCACAACCGTATTATACTTGGCCAGCAAGTATAACATGACCCATTGAGAATAGAACCACGGACTTTACCCACTTCACCATAGAGTTAGGTCCCTTACTAAATAATCCTTAACATCGCCGACTTAAAATACGCCTAAAGCAACCGTATAAAATGGTATGTTAGTCTAACCCAACACGTTTCTGTCAGGTTTGGCCCAATAACACATAGTGTATTTTAAAAAACAGCACACTTCTAGTTCGCATCTTCAATTTCACAGCGACATCTTCATTCACTGACCAACATCGACCGTGATGGTCGCTCTCAACATACAAATTACGTTCTAAATACGCATTTACCCAAACGACTAATACTTTCCCCTTCAAGCAACTTGACAACCGAAACTCTGTGTCAGGAATGGGACTCCAAGATTATTGAATAACAACATTAGGATAAAGATCTTAATTGTATGTTTGCATTAAAAACTGCTGGACAAAGACAAAACTACAGAAGAAATAGTAGATAACATTAAGTTATTTACATCTACCATGCCCATCGAAACATGCGATCTACAAACCATCAACAACCTTCCAATAAACAGCATAATTGCAGTTTATCGATTTCTCCAACCATACAAGTACAAACTGCTAATTTCTAAGCACACTCAAACAGTAGACAAAAGACGCATACTCAACCTTTATCTTTCAGGTTCCCATCTAAGTAGTATCAATAGAATTATCATCAGTCATATACTCATTTAAATCTAATTCCTCATCCTCAGGCTGAACATCATCTTCCAATGGAACAAGCACGTCAAACGCTATCAATTTTTAACTATTTTAAAGTAGTTAATTTTGGCTATTCCACCCTCAAATTTATCCTTAATTTCCAATTTTCATCTTCTGTGCGATTTCACATAGTTTGCTCTAGATTAATTCAATCCATTTGTTCATATTTTCTATTAATGATTATGATGGTAGAATTAGTACTATTGATAAAACTATCGTAGCACAGCAAAGAAGCCCATGGGGGAAGTTATTAAAATATTCACTAAATAGGCAAGGAAATCGATCTTAACTAAGGTAAAAAATTGACTTTGTCCGGCTAGCCAAGGATAAAAAAAACAGTTTTTTCTGTACCATGCTCGTACTCCGTCTACGCCAAATCAAACGATTACAAACTAAGGATCTATCATGGCTCAACATATCACATCGCCTCAAGAGTTTTTTGGTTTCCAACTTGGAACTGACCGAAAGATTGCACATTGGAATCAGATTGTCGATTACTTTCAGTTGTTACACCAGGAGAGTCAAAAGCTGCAAGTAATTGAGATGGGCCCTTCCACCGAAGGTAATCCATTTTTGCTAGTAATTGTCTCATCACCCAAAAATCTAGATAATCTCCAACATTTACAGGATTTAAACGCCAAAATTAGCGACCCACGCGGACGTTCTGAAACAGAGATCTCTCGTTTAGCAAATGAAGGTAAGGTAATCATTTGCCAATCTATGGGACTTCATGCTTCCGAAATTGGTAGCTCACAGATGGCCCCAGAATTGGCTTACAATCTGATAACAGCTTCAGACGAGGAGACCAAACGTATTCTCGATAATACGATCTTCTTGTCATTTCCCTGCCTAAATCCAGATGGGCAAATCATGGTAGCTGATTGGTACAATCAATATCTTGACACCGAATACGAAGGTTGTGAACTTCCGTGGTTATACCACAAATATGCCGGACACGACAATAATAGAGATGCTTTCATGACCAATCTAATAGAATCAACATACGTTGCCCAAACTCTGTTTCTTGAGTGGCATCCACAGGTTTTCCAAGACCACCATGAAATGGGGAGTTACGGTGCACGCTTGTACGTTGCCCCCTACTGCGAACCCATGCATCCACATGCTGACCCACTGATTTGGAGAGAAATTAATTGGTACGGCGCACACATGGCCTATAAACTGGAGGAAGCAGGCATTACTGGTGTGCTGAATGCAGCGCTCTTTCCAGCTTGGAGCCATCTCGGGTTTCACTGGCTTGGAAATTACCATAACATTGCCAGCCTATTAACAGAATCTGCACATACAAACTTGGCAACCCCTCTATATATTCATCCTAGCCAATTAAAAGGACAAGGAGGAATACTTAGGGGATTTCCTCATTACAAATCACAAACCAATTTCCCTCATCCGTGGCAGGGTGGATGGTGGAGACTCCGCCACATAGTTGACCAACAAAAACTCTCGGCTTTGGGCTTGCTCGATCTGGCAGCTAGACATAAAGATACTATTCTCTGGAACGCTTACCTTAAAGCTAAACGACAAATCGAACGTGGTGGAGAAAACGAATCATCTACTTATTTAATCCGCCACACACAACACGATTCACTGACCGTTACCAAACTTATTGACAAATTGCTGGGGCAAGGCATCGAGATGCATCAAGCCTCAAAGGAATTCATATCTGATGGAAGAACCTACCCGAGTAAAACCTATGCCCTTTTCTTGGACCAGCCTAAAATAGGAGTGATCAAAACGTTGCTGGATCGTACCATCTTCCCAGATGATGTGCGGACACGAAAAATGGATAAAATGCCTGATCGACCTTATGATACAGCAACCGATACTATAGCCGAATTCATGGGCGTTGAAGTAGAAACTTCTGCAGATCTGAAACGGAACAACTCCATCTTCACACTAATCACAAAATCCGAAAACACCACGGGTCAGCTGGTTGATCAATCAGAAATCGGCTACATCTTGGACAGTAGACTCAACGATAGTTTTCGTTGTATTAACCAATTACTCAAACAAGATATTAGTGTCATGCGTTACAAACAAGCAATTGAAGTTAATGGTAAACCCTTTCCACCAGGTACGTTTAAAATTGCAGCTCAGCCTGTCGATCTGCTTAAAATCGCCGCTCAGGACTTCGATGTACATCTTCACAGTCTGAAACAATACATACCAGTACCACAACATCCTGCCAAGCAACTGCGTATTGGCATGTATCGTAGATTCCGTGGTGGGAACATGGATGAAGGCTGGACACGGTTAGTCCTAGAACAGTTTGGCTTCCCTTACCAAGCATTAAAAGATCAAGAAATTAAAGCTGGAAATCTGCAACAAAATCTAGACGTTATAATCTTACCTAACGATTCCACATCCATGATCGTTGGCCCAGACGAAGAAGATCATTCCAAAGATGAGGGCATTCCACCGGAATATCGCAGTGGTATCGGTAAAGAAGGTGTAAAAGCGATTAAACAATTTGTTCTACATGGAGGAACTTTAGTTACGCTCAACCATGCATGCGGGTTTGCCATCGAAAAACTTGACTTGAAAGTCAAAAATCTACTACAAGGAAAATCAGCCAACGAGTTCTTCTGCCCAGGATCGACTTTAAAGGCACACATCGATGTCAGTCACCAACTCGGTTATGGTATGCCCACTGAGGGATTGATCTTCGCTTGGGATAGCCCAGCGTTTGAGATTCTACCTTCCCGATTTAACCACAGGTACGAAATCGTCATCGAGTACCCAAAGAAGAATCTGTTGCAAAGTGGTTGGCTTAATGGAGAGGAACTACTGGCAGAGAAAGCCGCTTTAATCTCAGTCCAATATGGGGAAGGGAGAGTTATCCTTTTCGGCTTTCGCCCCCAACATCGAGCCCAAACTCATGGAACGTTCAAGCTACTTTTTAACGCCTTGGTCTAAGATAGTTGCACAATTAATCTTTAACCATTTATTTCATTACAATTTTATCCGCTACGTACTAAACATTGAATTTTCTATCAAGGTAATATAAAATAAATTTGATTTATTATAATCTTTGACTGGCTTTATACAGAGACAGACTTCGAAAAATTTCTTTATCGTGCTGTTATATACTAACCACTCAATAAACTAAATAAGTCTAGTGAAAATATGCCATATAGGCTGACGAATGAGCTAGGCTCGAGACCAACTTATATTAGCAATTGAGTGCTGAATATCAGAGACATTTCAGGATGCACGTTACAATATAAGATGAAAGGGTTCTCAGCAGAAAACCCCTTTCTGAGGATGCTAAAATAATACACATTAACAATGAGATAATATGGAATTAAGTCATATCCCAATTAGTACATTTTCACTCACTGTTGCTATTGCCAGCATCGTGTTACAAATGGGGTGTAATAATGATCAGGAAGAGCGCATTGATGAATTGATAGACAAAATTTTGGTGCAACAAACGCAAATCCAAAAGATGGGAGCAAACGTCGAATCTTTAATAAACCAAATTAAGCTAACAGAAAATGGAATCGTAACTCAAAGAGAAGAGATCGGACAACTAAGAGCACGAATTAGCACTTTAGAAAAAGAAAATGTACCCGCACTAATTGAAATTATCAAAGATCAGGATCTGGTCATTGATAACCTTGAAAATCAGATTAACTCATTGGAAAACCAGTTGCCCACTGAAATATCGGTAAAAGCACCAGAAAACATGCAATACATACCCGCCGGAGAATGCTATATAGGGGATCCTTTTAAAGAAGGTGATAAAGACGAGCAACCAGTTAAAAGCGTTTTCATTGATGCATTTTATATGGATACCCATGAAGTGACAGTTAGCAAATACAAGAATTTCCTATCAGAAACGAACCATCTGAAACCGAATTGGACAAAAATACGCCAGTATTCACCGACTGATCAACACCCCATTTTGCATATCACCTGGCATGATGCCATGGCATACGCCAAATGGGAAGAAAAAAGATTACCTACTGAAGCGGAGTGGGAATATGCGGCTCGCGGTGGTTTAACTAATCAGCGCTACCCATGGGGAAATAATATCAATTCAAAACACGCAAATTATAAACGCCAAATCGGAAAGACAGCAGAGGTTGGATCGTATCCGCCTAATAATTATGGGTTGCATGATACCTCTGGAAACGTGGCTGAATGGTGCCTAGATGGATATGACCAAAGCTTTTATATTCGATTATCAAGAAAAAACCCATTCGCGGATGGAAACATACAAGATGTCATTCAGAGAATGAATCAAATCAGAACTTTTCGTATCATTCGAGGAGGTTCGTGGCATGGTGACGAAAACGACCTCCGCGTAGCCAACCGAAACTACCGGGCGCCATCCGACGCAGATCGCTATTTCGGTTTTAGGTGTGTGAAGTCCCTGAAACCTATTGAAAACATCAATTGGAACGACAACTAAAAAAATATGTTGGCAAAATGATCAAATCACGTGTTCGCACATATGGACGATGTTCATAGCAAACCCAACATCGCCGTGGTACCTTAAAGCAAGATTACCCCTCTAACTTTAATCATTTCCAACATAATCAGATCAATATGGAAGAAACAATTACAGGAATTCTGCTTGCTGCGGGCCTATCAACTCGAATGGGCACGCCCAAACAACTTTTACCTTTCGGTAACAGCACCATAATTGAAACTGTGATCGATAACCTTTTGCAGTCAAAACTAGACAGGGTAATTGTTGTCATCGGCCACCAAGCAGATCTCATTCGATCGACAATCAAATCCAAACCCATCCAAATTACTTTCAATCCCGATTACCATGACGGAATGCTCAGCTCCGCGCAGTGCGGTATCCGCTCACTTCCAAAATCGTCGGTTGCATTCGCGATTACATTAGTAGACCAACCGCTTATTACGCCCGATTTAATTGATATTGTAATTGCCGCCCACCACGGAAACAACTATGGTATCACTATTCCAAAATTTAACAACCAGCGAGGTCATCCTGCCATTTTCGATCGGCGATACACTGAAGAGATTCTGGAACTCGACCAATATAGTGGAGGAGTACGATCAATATTGCAAATGCACGCTGATGATATTTTCCATGTACAGGTAAACTCAGATCGGATATTACAAGATATAGACGAAAAGGCAGATTATAAGCATGCTATCAAATCAATAGGTAAGTGAGGTTCGGGGACGATAGCTTAAGTTTAGTGGAAGAACAGTCATTATCGCAGATAGGAAACCGATCCCCAGCCACTGCTTAAGTTCCATCAAACTCTCTGTTTTAAAAACGTCTTGCATAAACGGAAGGTAAATAAACGCAAGTTGCAAGATAATGCAAAAACCTGTGACTGCCAGCCAACGAGGATTTGAAAGACGATTCTTGAACGATTCCCACTGTTCACGATGACATTGAGTACTAGAAGCTAACAGGGTTAAAACAAGGGTTGTGCAAGCAACAGTTTGTGAAAGTTGCAAACTTAGAGTTGTTTTGAAAGACACGACAAAAGCAACATTTGTCATCAAAGCAATTATCACGCCACGCATTAAAATATCCCATGACTGTTCAGGTGGCAAGAAAGGTGGAACCCGTTGAGGTCTATTGTATTGTAAATTGCCAGTTTTCAGTTCCTTACCTAAACCAATTGAAGACACAATGCCAATGACTAATTGAATCCATACAATTTGTCGAACATCTAATAACAAGGGCGTTTTAAGGCTGCTATCGTACAAATATATTCCAAAACCGATTAGTAACGTAATCATCTGAGCAATTGAGCAGGAAAGAACCCACCGAACGGATCCCCTTAAATTCTCATAGGCACTTCGGGCATGAAGCACAAGATCAAGAATAGCGTTGAACCCACCCTTTAATATTAGACACCCCGCATTATGTTGTGTTATTTGATCTGACTGATCAACTGCTGCGAAACTCACGCCAGCAAGGCGCATTGCCTGTAGATCATCCGCTGAAGCCCCCCAAAACCCAATAGAATTCCCTCGCCGTTTCAGAGTTCTCACAACGTTCAATTTTTGATCGGAAGTTGGTTGCGAATACACAAGCAACAAATCGGCCAACGATTCAAAGTCCTTGTCGTCCAATCCGCTTAATTCCTCTCTTGAAATGGCCGATTGTCGGTCTTGTATCAAGCCGAGGCCAATCCCAAACTCAATGGATTTCTCAAGATCCCAATCCATCATAGTCACCACTTTGAACCCTGAATCCAAGCAAGATTTGACTGATTGTTTTAATTCGGTATCTTCAATTGAGTTAAAAATAATGAGTCCAATATAAGTTAAACCACTCTGTAATTCATCCTGTAAAGGTTGATCAACAAAATTTTTGCGAGCGACAGAGATAACAATTGTACTATTTGCCGCCAACGATTCGATAACTTCCCGAAGAGCCTCCTTATCATCTTTAGTAAAAACATTCTGATTGCCATGAACTTCCACATGCGTTGACGCACGTAGTATTGACTCTGTGTCACCAAACGCCACTTGGAGAAAACTATGGTCTTCTTGAGTAAAAAGGAATGACTGAAACTGGCCTTCCGCACCCATGGGAATCCTCTGATGATTTGCAAAAGACGATTTGTAGCGGCTCAAACCAATTTGCTCAACAAGGTTTGACAACGAACTATCAATATGAGGCTCACTAGATTCGCTTTGGTAATTCTGATTACTTTCAACGCACAAACTTGCCATAAGCAATAGCCAAGGGAAAGTTGGCACATGTTGCAGATCATAGTAGACAGGTTGAGTAACTTGGTTTTGAACAGCGATTGACGAAGCCGACCGTTGTAACGAATTCTGGATCCAACCTTCCCACATTGTTCGATCAACAAACTGACCATCAACGAACACAGAAGACAGAGTAAAATTCTGATTGCCCGAAATCCCAACGTCATTGACACATACTGAATCCATACAACTTAACCGCTCCAACCTCCACGGTTCACGAACCAAAACACTTTTTTCCGAAATATCGTAAACATTACCACCCATGATACGCCGGGTAGTTAAGCTAATCCCTTCCGGAATAGAAGCAATTATCAAAGCAGCAGCAACAAGAAGATACATTGCCCATCCTACAGGGTGCTGAAACATTAAAATTCCGAGAAGAACTATGGCTAAAACCACGCCGAAATTTCGAAACTGTTTATAATAACCAGCAACCTCAGTTTCAGCTTCGGATTCCATCTCAATTTCACGTGGTATTTTATGATTTGAATCATTAATAGCTAGTTGCTCTCCAGTAGCAACTGCTATGGCATAGCCTTGTCCACTTATTACATACGTACCACCAAAAACCATGTTAGTCCAATCTTCAAGACGTAGTGTTTGATTTTGAAGATCACTGGATATTTTTTCGGATAAAGCCGCTCGACCAAACAGATAACTCTCATCTACAACCAGATTATCTGCATCCACCAGGCGTGCATCAGCAGAAATATAGTCCCCTTCAATCAGAATCAGTATATCGCCAGGAACAACTGCTGTTGGTGGGATTCTAGTTTCATTACCGTCTCGAATGACAGAAACACTCACTTCACACCGATCACAAATAGCTTCAATCCGTGATGCCAACCTCACCTCTTCTATAAACCGCCACAGAATTTGAAACACAAGAATCCCACCAATTGCAATAGCGACAGTAACAGCATCATTGGAAGAATCCAATTGGAGTGATTTTCTAAATTGATCAGAATCCTTGAAAACGACAAAAACTGCAACCATCACCAGCAAAGAAAAAACAGTAAGATTGCGAAATTGAGCAAAGAAATTGCGAATCAGCAGGAACTGTTTTGGCCGATCTATTAAGTTTTCACCATACTGATCAATTCTTAGTTTTGCTTCTTCCTTACTCAAACCGCGCTCAAGATCAGTAACCAATTCACGAAGGATATAGGGAATATTCTGTTTATACCAGTCTGACATTTTAATACGAATTTTGCATGTGTAGTGACACTGTTGCGCCTGCCGAATCAATTTCTAGAATCTTGGCTTCTGCTTTCAACCCATTTTCGGTAAAAGAATCTACCATAGCATTAGCAACCTGATCTTCCAAACCAGTGCAATACGCAGCAACGCTTGGCCCCGCACCGCTCAAGGCAACACTTAGCGCCCCAGCTTGCACAGCAGAGTTACACACATCCTCAAATCCAGGAATCAATTTTGCACGATATGGTTGGTGAAGTAAATCCTGCATAGCAACATTTAGCATATCAAGCTTACCAGCAACAACAGCAGCCACTAAAAGCGAGGATCTACCCACGTTATAGATTGCAGACTCAAGATCTAAATTCTGTGGGAGAATTTCCCGTGCCTTCTTAGTTGATAATGTGTAATCGGGGATAGCAATAACCACGCGAAGATCTTCTGGAGGGCTTAGTTTAACCATCTTAACGTTTTTCTTGTCAACTACGGAAACTGTCAACCCACCAAAAAGCGACGCAGTGACGTTGTCTGGATGTCCTTCCCGTTCAATGGCAAAATCCAGAATCTGATCCGGTGAAAACGGGTCTCCGCAAATTGCGTTTGCACACAATAAACCACCAAGTATTGCAGTCCCACTACCACCCAAACCACGGATTGCTGGAATGCCATTCGCAATTGTTAGTTTGATACCTTTTGGTTGATAACCCGCTTTCTGAAATATATAGTTCGCAGACTCAAACGCAATGTTGTCGGTGCTCATAGGAATTTTATCTTGATCCACACCGTGAACAACAATCTCAACGCCAGAATCGATTTCTTCAAGCTCAATTGTACTGTAAAGTTTAAGGGCTAAACCAAGAGCATCAAAACCAGGCCCAAGGTTTGTTGTACTAGCAGGTACACAGGCAATAGCCTTTCCAAACATTTAGCTCTAATCGCTCCTAAACCTCTGAGACTGCCTTGTCAATCCGAATGAGTGCCTCTTGGATATTATCAATGGAACTCGCATATGACATCCGAAGATACCCATCACCAAACATACCAAAAGATGAACCGGGCAGAAGAGCTACCCCAGCTTCGGTTAACAGATAATCCGCGAATTCAGCACACGTCATGGGGATACCTGTAACATTAGGAAAAGTATAAAACGCACCAGAAGGCATTATACAACTTATCCCTTCAATATCATTCAATCCTCTAACCAGAAAATCCCGCCGAGTTTTAAACTCAAGCCGCATTTGGTTAACAAAGCCTTGCGAGTTTTGCATTGCTTCAATCCCAGCAATTTGCGTGAATGTTGCCGTGCATGAGTTCGAGTTGACCATTAACTTGGCAAACTGATCAGCAAGCAGTTTAGTAGAAACACTATATCCAAGCCGCCAGCCTGTCATGGCATATGATTTGGAGTGACCATCAAGAAGAATGGTCCGATCCTGCATCCCATCGATTGACAAAATACTTTGATGATCACCATCATAAACCAATTGTGAGTAAATCTCGTCACTCAACACATAGAAATTGTGCTTAATAGCCAGTTCAGCAATCATTGCTAAATCACTTCGTGTTAGGACACCTCCAGTTGGATTTTGAGGCGAGTTGATGATTAACAACCGAGTTCGATCTGAAACTATTGCCTCCAGATCTTCAATTCGAAACCGAAAATCAACTGACTCTTTTAACGGTAGCGGTACCGGTTTAGCCCCGGCAAAATTAATGACCGATTCATAAATAGGAAACCCAGGATCAGGATAAATAACCTCATCACCATCATCTGCACAAGCAAGAACAGCAAAAAAAATTATCGGTTTCGCACCGGGAGTTACAGAAACCTGATCAGGTTGTACCGAAACGCGTCTCGTCCTTGAAACCCAATCTGCAACCACCTCACGAAACGCGGGCAATCCTGCTGGAGGGCTATAACCTGTCTGTCCATCTTTCATTGCCTGAAATGCAACCTGACAGACGTTAACTGGCGTTTTGAAGTCCGGCTGACCAATTTCCAAATGAACGATGTCTTTTCCTTGCGCTTCCAACTCCTTTGCTTTGGCCAAAACCTCAAAAGCAGATTCGGTACCCAACCGATTCATCCGCTTAGCTAACTTCAACATATACAACCTAATGTGCTATTTACTATACTTCTTCACGAAACCGTTTTGACCAGTAATCCAAACATCACTTTCAAAGTGCCCGATGTCCTGACCATATAACTTCCCACTGCTCTGGTCAACCCATGTCTGACCAGAATCTTCAGTCTGCAAGACAACATTAACACCGAACTCACCACCAACCACCCAACCTACATTTTCATTAATAAAGACAACACTTCGAAGCTTTTCTGGGGAATTGCTCTTTTGACGCTCCCAACTCTCCCCACCATTTGATGTACGCAAAATTACGCCATTTTCTCCAACCACCCAACCATTTGAAGCATCAACAAAAAAGACATCCGACAAAATATCCTCACCTGAAACTGGCAAATCAACCCAATTCTTTCCAGCATCCGTAGTTTTCTGTATCAAGGTTTTCTGCCCACCAGTAGAAGGACTTAAACTCGCACCAACAACCCAACCAATTGAATCATCAATAAACTGTACTGCGTTAAAAACATTGGTGTCATCATCACCTACACCACCGGCTGCTTGACCACCACGGAGTATCTTCCACGTATCACCTCCGTTAGTCGTGTTAACAATCGTTTCACCCATTCCAACAGCATAACCAATCCGATTGGAAGAAAAATGTACATCAGACAAACCAATATCATTGATTTCGACCTTACTGGTCTGTACATCCCAACTTTTTCCGCCATCTACAGTACTCATTACCAGTCCCTTATCCCCAACAACCCATCCGTTTTTTCTGTCAAAAAAGTAAACAGACTGTAATCTTGCTGGTACTGTAGCATCCGACGTCTGCCAAGTCTTTCCAGCATCAGTTGTATATCCGATAAAGCCTTTATTATCTAATTCAAAAGGCGATTCACCGACAACCCAACCATCAGTTGCACTAACAAAGAAAAATGCAAAATAATCGTGTTCCCGATCGTATTCTTGCAATACCTCCCAACTCCCTGCCATGACGCCATTCGATAGGACCAAAAGCAAACCTGAAAAAATAAGCCCAATACCGAACACACTATTTTTAACCATCCGATTTCTCCCAATTCCAGTTAGATGGCCTAGTATAGCACTGGTCAAAAACACTGTCAAGAACAAACATCTCGGGCATTTGAAGCTATCAATTAACATAATCTAAGAAGACTATTTGACTTTTTTACAGTATTCAAGGTAAAGTCAGTAAAACATAAAAATTACAGGTTAAGTTTTATGAGCTTAGCAACAAGAATTTCCTGTACCGGACTAATACTTTTACTCATCCTTTTCAACTCACATCTCTCTTGGGGAAAAAATATCAACAAGGAAATAGCAAACAAAAAATCATCTGAAGTATTACAAAAGCCAGCTTTAGGTTGGCCCAGTTATCTTCAGAATAACCAGAGATCCGGAGTAACCGATGAAAATCTAGAACTGAACATGACTGAACAATGGCGTTATGATCTAGCTCAAAAGCCAACACCATCTTGGCCTCTGCCGGCACGGGGAAGTTACTGGCAACAACTCAAATCAATCAAGCCGCGTGTTGTTTATGACCAAGTATTTCATATTGTAGCAACTAATCAGCGAATATTTTTTGGTTCTTCATCAGATGACCAGCTTTATTGTCTTAACGCAAATGATGGGGAGGTTTTATGGCGTTTCTTCGCAAACGCTCCTATCCGTTTCGCTCCATCTGTTTCCAAAAAGAAAATATATTTTGGCAGTGATGATGGGTTTGTCTATTGCCTTGATGCTGAGAATGCAAACTTAATCTGGAAATATCAAGTTGCGGTAAGCAATCGCCAAGTTATTGGTAATGGACGCATGATATCAGTACAGCCGGTACGAACAAGCGTAGTAATTGACGATGGGATTTTGTATTGCTGTGCGGGCATCTTCCCCTCACAGGGAGTTTCTGCAATTGCGTTGAATGCTGAAAACGGGGAACTTATCTGGAGAGAAAAACTGAATGGACTTTCACCACAAGGGTATCTACTAACCTCACGGAATCGGCTTTATGTTCCAACTGGCCGTACCAATCCCTTTGCACTTGACAAGCAAAACGGTCGTTATCTCAAATCCTTTGAATCATCAGGAGGAAGCTATACTCTACTAACGGATAATGAAATAATTTCAGGCCCAGGAAATGATGGAAGTCTACATGTTTCAGATGTTCACAAGAGTGACCATCTCGCCACATTTCGTGGCAATCACATGGTTATTACGCCAAAAATGTCCTATCTTCACACTGACACAGAAATTAGTGCCTTAGATCGCATCCAACTAATCAGCTTACGCAAACGACAACGCCAACTCCAAGATCAACAGGAAAGCTTGCGTCAACGAATGAAATCAGACTCGGAACAAGAACAAGCCAAAGCCATTCAAAATCAACTTGAAAACGTTGCCCAAAATCTGGAACAAACCAAATTAGCAATCGATAGTTGTATATCATGGAAAAAACCCTGTGGACACCCATATTCACTGATTAAAGCAGGCAACTTACTATTCGCTGGCGGAGAAGGAGAAGTTGCTGCCTATGAAACAAAGAGTGGCCAAATCGTATGGACGGGTAAAGTGTCAGGGAAAGCCTATGGACTTACTGTTGCCAATCGCCAGCTAATAGTCAGCACAGACCAAGGAGCAATACACTGTTTTTCGGCTAAAAAATCCACGGCTAACCAACAAGCCCATAGCAAGAATCCAAATACGACCAGTCCTTTTAGCAAGACCTCAAAATATACCGGGATCGTCAATCAAATTATGAGTGAAACCAGCATTACTAAAGGATTTTGCTTAATTATTGGCACAGATTCTGGCCAACTTGCCTACGAAATTGCCACTCGTTCTAACTTAAAGGTTCTGGCCATAGACCCAAACACAAAAAAAACAAGAAAAGCTCGCATGGATTTGGCAACAACAGGTATCTATGGCACTCATGTCAGCATTCAAAACATTGTGGGGGATAAGCTACCATTCACCGATTATTTTGCAAACATCGTTCTCATTAACAATCAGCAATTTGAGAACCAAATTTATCGTAAGTTTAAGACCGAAATTGATCGTGTCTTGCGACCATGCGGTGGCGTTGTATATCAGATACTACACGATAGTGCTACGAAAATCCAAGAAAGAGGACAACTACCAAACAGTGGTGAGTGGACACATCAATACGCGGATTTGGGTAGTTCCGCCTGTAGTACAGACCAACACATAAATGACAATCTGTCTATCCAATGGTTTGGTCGTCCTGGTCCTCGCCGGATGATTGACCGACATCTTCGAACTGCTCCTCCCCTGTTCAGCTATGGTCGACTGTTTATCCCAGGAAATGATCGGATTATAGCAGTAGACGGATACAATGGAACTGAACTTTGGGATCGCCAAATAGTCAATTCATTGCGCATCGCCATTCCATACGACACCAGTTACATGGCAGCAGATAAAAATCGATTGTACGTGGCTGTTGAAGAAAAATGCTTGATAATTTCAGCCCAAACAGGTCAAAACCATGCGGCATTCTCCATTCCAGAACTTATCGGCAAGCCAAATCGACATTGGGGCTATGTTGCAGTTACAAATAACATGCTGTTTGGAAGTGTGCAAAAGACTACAGCCTCTCGCACAGAACAAAGTTATAAAGCAATTGTTGATCACTATAAGGATGATCAACCCCTTGTTGTAAGTGAGGGACTATTTGCTGTCGACCTTGTGAATAACCGCCTAACTTGGCAATACCATCACGGCATAATTCCAAATACAACGATTACCATTGGTGATGGCAAAGTCTTTTTTTTCCAAAGCCGTAATCCCAAAGCTACTAACAACAAAGTTGGTCGCGTCACAGCTGAGAATCTACTAAACCAAGATGCTAGCCTTGTCGCCATCGAGTCTAAAACAGGAAATCTTCTATGGGAACGACCATTTACACTGACACCGTTTCGTCACTCACTCTATCTCAGTTACGCAAATGACACTCTAATAGCTGTAGGATCAATAAACAAAAATGATCAGACATGGTATTTAGTTCATGCCTGGAATGGAAATGATGGAACATTTTTGTGGACTGCCGATCACCGAAATAGCCGATCAGGTATTGGAGGTGACCACGGAGAGCAGGTACATCACCCTGCAATTGTGGGAAATATTGTAATCGCCGAACCAACAGCATACGACCTACGCACTGGAAAGAGGTGGAACCCTGCTGGCAAAGCTTCAAACTGGATGATACCTATCAGGTCCGGATGTGGAACAATCACCGCTTCATCAACTTGCATTTTCTATCGAGACAGCAACCCTACGATAATGGATCTCAATACTAATTCACTTTCCAAGAAAATCACTCACGTCAGCCGCCCTGGATGTTGGCTCAATATTATTCCAGCGGGTGGACTTGTTTTGATACCGGAAGCTAGCTCTAGTTGTGTATGTGCCTTTCCACTTCAAACTTCAATGGCATTTTTGCCGCAACGTAGCTTCTAAGACAAAAATAAAACAGAATAATGCTAATATTGCTTATTATTTTAGACAATCTATAACATAACCTTAAAGTATCATACATAACTTAGGCCTAATCGGCATTTTACCACCCATACTTCTCTGGTCCCCACGTTTTTTTGACTAGTTCCTGTTTCGCCATGATCATCGTTTTGCTAGGAACATCCTCATTGAGAATAACACCAGGACCAACAACACTATACGATCCTATTTTTGTTCCGGGCATAATCATGGCGTTAACACCAGTTCGACAATAATCCCCCATGTACGTCGCATTCGCACCAACCGGAGGGACTTCGTAACGACCATTAATCTGGTGGGCCGTGTCGCGATCATCAAATCTAAGCGTACCACAGACAGTTGCAGCTCCAATATCAGTAGCAGTACCAAAAACACCCGACATTTCACAATAATGGTATAAATAAACTTTATCAAACATAACACCCGACATTTCCGCACCATGCCCGATGACGCAACGATTGCCAATAGTACTGCTTCCTATATCACAATAGTCACTAATTCGACAGTGATCACCAACCAAGACACGCCCACCTAATATGGCTCCGTTGGTGATATTGTTGTTCGCCCCAGCAATAAGTCCGTCTTTGACTACAACTCGCGGGCCAATTACTGAGTTCTTGCCTAATACAACTTTACCTTGAATTTCAGCCGCGTCTGAAATCGAAGCACTGCCATCAATTTGATGATCTTCAACTTGATCCATTAAATAGTCAATTACCAATCGATTTGCTTCCAGAATATGCCAAGGTTTATCAACATCAACAAAAAACTGGTTGGTCTCAACAGCCAGTACTTGCTGGCCATCATCTATCATTATTTGAAACGAATTGCCGATTTCAGCCTCGGTTGGCGGCATTCCACCAACCGGCACACGTGTTGCAATCCCAGGGTTTCTCAATAAATAACGTGTCATATCAGACCTAAGCGCATAAACACCGCAAAGACGATATGCTCCCCCACGCGGATGTCCTTCAACACCGGTCAATAAATCACCATCTATTCCACCACATATCCAATTACTTGGGTCCTCATGACCAATGCTTTGCAACATTGCTGCAGCACCAACACCACTCTCTTCAAACCGTTTAACCAAGCTTCGAAAATTCTCCACGGCAGTTACCACATCACCGTAAACAACCAAATAACGCTCATTGATAACCTTTTCCGTTGCACTCAATGCCGACATAGCAGTGCCTTGAGCCGGATCTTGAGTAACGAATTCTAAACCAGGCAAATCAGCTACCGCTCCCCGAACTTGCTGAGCATGATGACCGACGACAACAATAATTTGGTTAACCCCAATATCAATTAAACTTTTCGCCAGCCGGCGAACAATAGGCACATTCGCAATAGGAATCGTACACTTCTGACGATATTCCCCATAAGGCCAAGCTTTCCGACCAAGTCCCGCAGCAAGTATGATCGCACTATACACTTTGAGTATCCCTTAACTTAAAACTTTTTAAAATAGTATCTACAAACCCTATACACAAGAAAACTTGCGATCCTATTTGAAGTCCCGTATTTTAGCAAAACGTCCAAATAAAAGTCAATGACTTAGCAGGTAATCCCCATTTTATTTGGTTTGACTACCCTGAACTGGGTTGGTATAATTGTTCCTCCATAATCATACAACATATATAAAAAAACTTCTGTTATTATGTCATATAACGTTCAAACTTCCATCAACATATTGCTTTTTTCCCTATTATTAACTGGTTGCCAACAACCTAAACCAACGGTTACGATAGAAACCGAAAAAGGTGATATTGTAATAGAATTGTACCCGGAAGTCGCTCCGAAAACAGTTGAAAACTTCGCCACACTCGTCGGTCAAAAATTCTACAACAACCTCAAGTTCCATCGATACGTCCCCGGTTTTGTGATCCAAGGAGGTTGTCCCAAAGGAGATGGAACTGGAGGACCTGGATGGAAAATCTTCGGAGAGTTTCAAGATCCAGAGTTACTCAAGTTGATGCCCAAGCATGAAAAAGGTGTCGTTTCAATGGCCAGATCAAAAAATCCTGACTCGGCAGGCAGCCAATTCTATATCTGTCTGGGAGATACCCCACACCTTGATGGTCAATATACATCATTTGGGCGTGTCGTCACCGGAATCGAAATTGTCGAGCAACTCCGTCAGAATGACAAAATGATCACAGTCATAATAGAAAATTATGAAACCAATTGATCAATAAAAGTATACACTGAATAACCCAGCACTCAAAAATGAAGGTCACGATTTTTTATGGAAGAGTGGAAACAACTAGTTCGAGACACTATTAATACACCGGAAAAATTGCATTCAATTTTTCCAAGTTCTAATCTTGAAGAGCTCCAACGTGTTCACAAGGAATTTCCAATCCGCATTAATCCATACTACCTGAGTTTGATCGAAGAACCAAATGATCCTATTTGGAAACAGGTCGTCCCAGATAATAAAGAATTAATTTCTACAGGTTTTGAGGACCCACTAGCAGAAGAACACGATAGCGAAGTACCAAACGTTACGCATCGTTATCCGGATCGTGTTCTATTCTATGTCAACTACATGTGCCCAATCTACTGTCGTTTTTGCACACGTAAGCGTAAAGTTGGTGATCCATACTCAATTCCGGATCAAAACTTTGAAATTGGCTTAGAGTACATCAGAAAACACCCTGAAATCCGTGATGTCATTATTTCAGGAGGAGATCCGTTAATGCTAACCGACAAGAAAATTGAGTACATCATTAGCAAGCTACGGGAGATCGAACACATTGAAATCATTCGAATTGGCTCGCGCGTGCCTGTAACCTTGCCTCAACGCATTACTTCGGGTCTATGCAAAATTCTCAGAAAAAACCATCCATTTTACATCAACACACACTTCAATCACCCAATTGAGGTAACAGAGGAATCGAAACAGGCTTGCGAGATGCTTGTTGATTCTGGGATCCCAGTCGGCAACCAGACCGTATTGCTTCGAGGCGTTAACGATAACCCTGAAATTATGCGAGAGTTAATGAAGAAACTACTATTAATCCGTGTAAAACCATATTATATTTACCAAGCTGATCTCGTCTATGGCACCGATCATTTTCGCACCTCGGTTGAAACAGGGTTGGAGATCATTAGCGGCCTTCGCGGTCACATTTCTGGATTGGGCGTACCACACTATGTCATTGATGCTCCTAATGGTGGTGGTAAGATCGCAATCACTCCAAATACGATTGAGTCGTTTAATGAGGAGGAAATCCTCCTGAAAAACTACGAAGGAAATATCTATAGCTATCCAAGCCAACCCTTCTTCGACGAAGATTGGTAAAAAATCAGTTTCTTTTAAAATTAAGGCAACCTATCTTGGCTAGGTTACAAGCCAAGATTATCCCACATAAATACTGAATTTGCAAACGATGGTAATTTTCGAAGTTTGACCGTCAGTTGATGTCCGCGTTTAAACTTTCAAGACGCATCCCACTTCGAATTGGAATACGATGCCCCCAAACCAATCTAGCCTACATCTACGCTCTTAGGCATCTACTAGCAAGACTACACTATAAAAATGGATAAAATTACAATCAAAGGAATTCATTTCCACGGATACCATGGTGTTCACTCTGCAGAACGGGAAATCGGCCAAAAATATGAGGTCGATCTGGAGCTAAGCCTTGATCTATCCACTGCAGGCAAAAACGATGCGTTAGCAAAAACCATCGATTATACAAAGATGGTAGATATAGTTCTGAAGATTGGAACTAAACAGTCATTTCACCTTTTCGAAGCACTAGCAGAATCGATTGCCACACAAATTCTGGATCAAACATCAGCCATTAAAATACAAGTTGCAGTTAAAAAATTATCACCGCCGATTGAACCCCCAATTACTCACGCAGGTGTTGAAATAATACGAAAAAGAAATGGATTCATTAAGAAAGAAAAAGCATAAATGAGATAAACTACACGAGAAAGCATTGAGCCTCCCTTTATGGGCAGTTTATCATCACAACCATATCTCTTCTCTACACTCTTAGAAAATGCACCAATTAAACAAACCTTACAGACTAATATATTACTATATCTTAGTAATTACTAACTTGGTTTTCCTCCCCTGTAAACTCTGTTTTGCCAACAATACCAAAACAGAGTTGTATCAGGGGCTTCATCGTGGGTTACACATCTATCGTTACAATTGGATCAACGAAAAATGTGTGTTATATATCGCTGAGGTAGATAGGAAAGAAGTGAACCTCACATTTGAAGTAGCAGTTGCAAATGATCAGGTGCTCGGAAAGGAATCTGTGCGACTCCTCACGAAAAAACGTAATCAACACGGTGAAGGGAGAGTACTAGTCGCGGTTAATGGGGGGTTCGGCATCTTAGGTGATATGAGAGGCTATGGCGGTGTTCTTGAAAATCTGCACATTCAGAACTATGAGTTGATTACACAACCAACTGATTCAACATCTTGTTTCGGCGTTACAAAAACAGGAGTTTTCTTGATTGATGATGTGAAGATGAAAGCGCAAGTAAAACTGGGTAACCAAACCCTATCAATTGATGCAATTAACCAACGGCGTGAGGATGGGCATCAACTCATTCTTTTCACACCGCGCATGGGCAATATGACTCATACAAATCACCGCGGTTTTGAGATTGTCTTATCTAACTTAAAATTGCCAGTGACCGTCGACTACCAGAGCACCTTCAAGATTCGACACTTTGGTAAAAAAGGGAACAATCTAATCCCTCCAAATGGTGGGGTTCTCTCCTTTAGATTCAAGAGAAACAAACAACTATTCAGCCAACTTAAGCAGGAACAAAGCGGAAAAATACAAATTTCGTTCGAACCACCTAAATGGAAAAACGTTAAATACGCTATTGGTGGACGACTCCGATTGATCAAAAACGGTCGAATCCACCCGAAAATCGTTCAATTTCATAATGCCGCAAAGACACACATTCCAGGCAAGCGCTCACCATCACTGGTACTGAGCTATGAACCTCGAACAGCTCTTGGATTCAATAAAGAAAAATTGTTTTTGATCGTTGTTGATGGGCGCCAACCAAATTACAGCACTGGGCTCTCGCTATATCGGCTGGCTGAAATCCTGGTCGAGTTCGGTGCGACGGAGGCAATTAACCTCGATGGTGGATCTTCAAGCACTTTCATTGTTGATGGCCAACTGGCAAACCGTCCATCTGGTCACCAAGAACGTAATGTACTGAATGCAGTTTTTATAACTACGGACATAAAAAATGATCAGAAAAATGATTAACTTTCGAGTTTGGTTCATTTACTTAATGCTTTTACCAGCCTATGCACTTACCAATACAGACAAAACTGAAAAAATAACTTTAAATGCTACACAAGATACTTCAATTATTATCTTACCTAAAGACCAAATGAAACACCAGCTAAAAAATTATAGTGCAGGAGGAAAACCGTCATTAGTATGTTCAGATATTGGAAGCATGTTCTTTGTAGCTTTCGACACTTTTGAAATCTTCGAGGAACTCAAAATCTTGAATCCTAAACAGATAGTATCGGTAGAAATCAGCCTTTACTGTCTACAGCCTGAATCCAAGACACCTCAGCAAATTATTGCCCGACGTGTTCTTCTACCTTGGAAAGAAGGAAAACAAAAATTTTCCTCGGCGGATAAAAACGATCTCACTTTTAATAGTTGCCTACACCAAAGTTTAACCTGGAATAAACCTCCAGCACAAGCAATGTTAAAAGAAATAGACGGCGACCATCCGAGTGACTACAACGGATCCGAAGATATATCTCACCGCATTGATGCACTGGTAAAAATTGAGGGATCAGAACAAAGATATATCTGGAAAGGAAATCTCATCACATCAGCATTCCAGTTTTGGCTGATAAATCCTGACTACAATTATGGACACCTGTTTGCACTGCGCGACGGATCAGAAAAAGTGAAATTTGCTTCGAGAGAACATCCTAATCCAAAATTCCATCCAACACTTACAATTTTTTATAAAAAAAATTAGGATAAAAGCATGTTTGATTGGGATAGCCTGCGTCATTTTTTTCCGGTTACAGAGAAATATATTTACTTGAACCACGCAGGCGTTTCGCCATTATCAACACAAACCCAATCAGCCATGGAAGCCTTCTTAAAGGAAGCAACAGAAAACGGATACACAAACTCCCAGATGTGGACCGAAACAATAGAGTCATGCCGCCAATCTGCTGCAAAACTCATCAATGCTAATACCGATGAGATCGCATTCGTCAAGAACACCACACAAGGCATTATCCTCACAGCCAATGGTATCAACTGGCAAGCAGGAGATAATGTTATCACAACAAATGTCGAATTCCCATCAAACATATATCCATGGTGGAACTTAGAACGATATGGGGTTGAGACTCGGCTAGTTCAAGAAGTCAATAAACGCATCTCAGTTGAAGATATTATAGCCAAAATCGATTCACGCACACGGATTATCACAATCAGCCATGTTGAGTTTGCGTCAGGTTACCGAAACGATATTGCCACTATCGGGAAAATATGCCAAGACAACGGAATCCTGTTTTTTGTAGATGCTATTCAAACACTCGGGGCCTTTGAAGTTGATGTAAAAAAGCAACACATTGACTTTCTCTCAGCCGACGGACATAAATGGCTACTGGGACCAGAGGGTGCGGCTATATACTACTGTTCGAAAAGCAAGCTCGATCAACTAACCAACACCAACATTGGTTGGGCCAGTGTGGTAGATGAATTAACTTTTTCCGAATACAATCTAACGCAAAAACCCTCTGCGAAACGCTTTGAAGAAGGATCCTACAACACCGTCGGCATATTCGGTTTGAAGGCAGCAATTACATTACTATTGGAAATCGGAATTCTGAACATTGAACGCCGAATTCTTGATCTTACACAACGCTTAATTAAGAATTTATGTGATCAAGATTATGACATTCTCAGCCCTATAGACAATGAATTAGAGCGTTCAGGAATTGTAGTTTTTCGAAGTCACAAATGTGCACCACGAATGCTGTTTGAATTATTCCATAAATCAGGTGTCTCTTGTGCCATACGTGGAGGGGGAATTCGGCTATCACCACACTTCTATAATTCGGAAGCAGAAATTGATATGGTAGCTGAGATTCTGTCTTCGGTTGCCAACTAACTATATTTTAACATCAAGTGAAACAAGAATCACAACCTGACTACTTATCTGTTGCCTTGTTTCATCTCTGGGAACAACATCTACATAACTAGAAATTATCATCTTATCAGATAGTGTCTTTGGTTTGGCAAAATGAGGTAGCCCATCAATCTTTTCAATATAATCGTCAGGATATTTCTTAAATTCTTCGTTTTTGTCAAGGAATTGCTTAACTTTAAATGCATATTTAGCAGTCTCCGAGAATATTGATCTAGAGGGAGAAATAGAGGGATCACTGTTCCTATGCACCTGAATTTCGATTCTCTTAACTTGATCAATCTGCTTTCGAAGACTAGCAAGATATCCCCCAACACTAGACAGTAGCGACTTGAACCCTTCAGTCAAGTCGGAACGCCTTACATCAAATAATTTCTTGTCAGCAATGCCAGTAAACGTAATTTGCAATTGACCTAACCCCGATCCTAAATGAGGTAAATTTATACTATTGAGTTTTCTCTCGAATATCATATTCGGCTCAGTTTCAGCGTATTCCTCAAGTTTCCTAATCATCCATCGACGGGATTTCAATTTTTCCTTCTCGGCTGGATGCGAATTAAATCTGTGGTTAGGTTGACACATGGAAACAACACTTTGCAAAGTAAAAGGGTCAAACTGTACCTGGTCGAGAAATGATGCTAACAACAACAAAATAAAACACATCAAAATAGCTACTAAACCGTTTAGGCTGATAACCCAACTGGCTTCGTCATCCTCCTCCAATTCTTCCACTAGATTCAAGGCCATCATTTGCTCCACATTAGAATGAATTATTCACATCAATCGAAACTAGAATAACAACCCGGCGATTTTTGCCTTGCATATCCTGCCTTTCAAGATCTCGTCTCTTCCGATAAACATTTAGTTGTGCATTCTCTGATTTCAGCAAATAGGTCACTTCTTCATTCCGACCAACTGGCCCACGGTCTATGAGTATCCACAACTTCCCAGGTCGAATTGCCATCAGCTTACTGACTTTATCCAACCTATTACCTTTCCTCTCAAACGCACCTTCAATCTTCCTAACTGTCTCCAATTTCTTCTGATCGATATTATTGTGACTATCTTCACTTTGAAATGCCGAGTCATACTCTATATCATATATAGCCTCTAAAATTGCCCTATCAAAATCAAAGATATAACGGATATCCTCATCAACAAAAGGATACTGATCACCATAACCAGAAACAATAATTTTTCCCCTTAACTCTGGGGGAATACCCCATGCTTCCATAACATGCTTGACATCGTTAGCACGAGCTATATCAAGTTCCCACTTAGAAGAATAAGACCCCGTGGAATCACTGCCAGAATCGCTAGCACTATGAACTTGGATCTCAATCCTTTTAATGCGCTCAACCTGTTTTATACGGAACTGCTCTTGAGTTTGCTTTGTTCGCGCTGGATCAGGTATCATAAGGTGTCTAACAAAATCCAATAACTGTTTCTTGAATCCATCCACAACCTTAGAACTCCCACGCTTAAACAGTTCTCTGCCACCATCTTCATTAAATGTAACCTGAAGCTGACCTAAACCTGGTTCTAGATATGGAAGATTAACATCACTCAGTATCTTATTAAAAATAACGTTTCTACTACCATCAGCAGACTCATTAAGATTATAAAGCATAGCACGAAGTGCCTTGATACTTTCTTTGGTTTCCTGAGTCACGCCATTCGAAGGCTGAGGTATTAAATCAGTACCCGAAGCGAATGGATCCCGCTGTACTTGATCAGAAAGTAAAACTATCCACATCAAGAAAAAACAGCAACAGATGGAGATGACCCCACTCAAGTTGATAAACCAATCCCAATTGTCATCCATCTCCAATTGTTCTATAAACACCAACGGCATGTCTTACGCCCTAAATTGTAAAAGGAAACATTCTCATTTAAATGCGAGAAAAGCTTGAAGTTTGTCACGTATGATTCCGGTCGGTACTTCGTTAATAAGAAGTATAATCCCTTCCATAATAATTTCCATCAAAACAACTCGTTGAGCAGCACGATTTTCAATTTTAACCGCCACAGGTGTAAAAAGAAAATTACTGAGAAGTACTCCATAAAAAATACTCAACAATGCCGTCCCCATACCTGTCCCCAGTGAAGTCATCAACTCCGGGTGACTACTGTCCAAACTTCGCATCATCATAACAAGTCCTAGCAATGTACCAAGTACACCAAAAGCAGGAGCAATCTTGGCCATGCTACGAATTACTTTGGCTTCCAACATATCATTGTGATAAGTATTCTTGATACGTTCTGTCATTAAACGTTGAACTTCATCAACAGGATGCTTATTAACAACCATTCGTAAACCGTCACGGAGAAATGCTTCGCCAATTTCATCTGCTTCATCAGGATTAATCCGACTGTCCTCTTCTATTGCTCCAGCCGAGAGTGTCTCAATCTCCTGAATATAGTCTTCTAGCGAAATCTCATTTCGACTCAGCGCTTTCACATAACTCCCAAAAGCTCCCGAAACTTTAGCGTGAGGATAAGCGATGAAGGTGGCGCATACAATACCACCTAAAACAATTAGAAGCGCTTTCAGATCAAAGAACCAAACAAACCTACCAAATTGGAAGTCGATTGACCATAGTATTGCAATGCCTAACAGCAGAAAACCTACAACAATTCCAATGAGAGTCGATTTCACAAGTGGATTCTCCTTTCTTTGAGAATTTTAAATCGAATACACCTGAATAATTTTCAAACCTAGTTAAAACAATCATGAAGATTTCACTATGATCAACATAACGTTTTATCAATGATAAAAGATGCATTTATTTAAAATCCATTAACACATCACCCGTAGCCCCTTATTAGGGATGTTTTAACTTTCAAATTGTCTTGATTCATTCTTAATGCCCTAATGAAACGAACCGTAACCAATAGCAAGATGTAATCCTTAGACTTTCCACAGAGATGATAAAACGAAACCATCATACCGCTAACATACTGATTTATGAGCCTAACAAGATTTATATCCGCATGAAACGCAGTTAATTTTGACGAACAATGCCAACTAACATTATTATATTGGGCATAAACTAAAAACTAGCGCGAGTACAACGATCATGCAGGAAGAAATCTCTGATGCCCACCCCGATCTACCAAGGGACCTAAACTTTGATCCGGTCGTCAATGAAACACCCAAGGCACTTAACAATAAACAGATTCGCTGCTATAACAAAAAAGGGTATATTTTTCCGATTGAGGTATTTTCTGAAACCGAAATTTCAACACACCGTGAATACTTCAATCAGATCATTGAAACAGAAATCCAAAACGAGAGGGGAGGATACTCGATTAACGGCTGGCATCGTCACGATCCTCACATATACGACTTGATAGTCGACAGCAGAATTCTTGACTATGTTGAAGATTTACTGGGTGAAAATATCATCTGCTGGGGGACACACTATTTCTGCAAATTACCGGGTGATTCCAAACGCGTCAGTTTCCACCAAGATGCATCATATTGGCCTTTGACTCCTAGTAAGACAGTCACAGTATGGCTCGCCATTGATGATACAGATGTTGAAAATTCAGCCATGAAGTTTATCCCAGAATCACATCTGTATGGACAGATCAACTACCAACACAGCACTCTGGAAGAACAAAATGTGCTAAATCAAACTGTTGATTCACCGGAAAATTATGGTGGAACCCCAGTCTATGTTGAGTTGAAAGCAGGTCAAATCTCACTACACTCCGATTTAATATTGCATGGATCCGATCCCAACCTATCTGACCGCAGACGATGTGGACTAACCATGCGCTTTGCTCCGCCAGAAGTAAAGACTTATCATGGTTGGAACCAAAACGCTGTCATCTGCCGTGGTATTGATTCCACTAATCATTGGATTAACAATCCACGCCCAAACAAAAGCGAATAACTTGATAATGCTACGAAAAACCCGAATCATCTTAAAAATGATCAAATTCGAGCATACAATCTTTGCGCTGCCGTTTGCGGTAATGAGTATGTTCCTAGCCTCTAGAGGAATTCCCGAATTGGGAAAAATCAGCTGGATTCTCGTAGCGATGGTAGGTGCTAGAAGTTGTGCCATGTCCTTTAATCGGATTGCCGACGCAGACATTGATGCTAGCAACCCAAGGACAGCCATGCGTGCAATCCCGAGCGGTCACCTTAAGAAATGGGAAACTTGGATATTCACTATAGTTTCAGCTAGCCTACTAGTATTAGCAGCCTTTAAGCTGAATCCGCTTGCGTTTCGTTTATCACCACTAGCACTAGTTGTTACCATGCTTTATTCATACACAAAGCGTTTCACTTCGCTTTCACACTTTTGGCTTGGCATATCGCTGGCAATTTCACCTATTGGGGCATGGATAGCAATTAAAGGCCAATTCGATATCTTGCCAATCCTGCTCGGTTTGGCAGTGATGTTTTGGACTGCAGGATTTGACATCATATACGCTTGCCAAGATTTCGATTTTGACAAGCGAAAAGGGTTACATTCAATTCCCGTCAAGCTTGGAATTCGAGTGTCTTTATGGATCTCATCTGGGATGCATATACTTACCGTCTGCATCCTAATCAGCATCGGTATAACAAGCGAGCTCGGATCAACTTACCTAACTGGTGTAGGTATCGTAATGGCAATTTTGATTTACGAACATGCAATTGTCAAACCAGACGATCTATCGCGCGTAAATCTGGCGTTTTTCACCTTAAACGGGATGGTCAGTTTAGTTCTAATGGTTTTGTCAATTGCAGATCTATTAATGACTTAGTTCACTCTACTAATTCACGGAATCAGGTAAAAACGCAATCGACGTCTGAATTGGATAGGAACAATAGCATCCGGCACTACTTTCTGGAGATAGAACAATCCCACCAGCCGAAATTGTGCCCAGTGAACAACCAGGCCGCAGACCAGTCCATTTATGCCGTTTGTTTTGTTGAAGATCCCACATACCATGATAACTATCCCGGTAAAATAACGCCGTTGCAGAAGCTGACATGGTGTTGCACCCACCTCGATCTGGCATTTTTTCTAACAAAATCCTCCCTGTTTTCAGATCAAAAACCTTTGGCTCTGCGTATACCTCATTGCCAACGATAAGCGGATGATACATAGCCCCACCGTGATGATCTCGACCCCACCCGTATTCTTGATTCCAGATTTGTTCCCCATTTTTAGCATCAAAGGCAGACAAATGATATTTACTTGACGTAATGAGGCTAATCAGAACTTCATCAGCATAACTAAGGAAAAAGACCCAGCTATCTTCTTGGAAAACATAAGGTTTTTCCCAAATCTTCCTCCCTGTCCCAACATCAAGCGCGACCATAATACGGTCTTCAACTAGCTCATGTCCAAAACGGCCTGAACCAAGTACGACAAGCTGGGGATTACGACTCTCAACGAAATATACTCGTCCTCCACCAATTGTAATTGTGGAATTTATGATTCTAGCGCCACTAGCATCATAACGCCAAATCTCATTACCTTCTACAGGATCCACAGCGAACAAATTCTCGCTGACAACTTTTTGTGATTCTTCATTACTCTTGTCATACCATTCACCATCAGCCCCAACATAGATCCCACCCTTTTTAACTGAACTACCAAAAAGCTGGTTCTCAGCATAGGCAACATATCCCCATTCATGATCTGGAGTAACCTGATCAAAGAGGGCAACAATCTCCCCACTATTTCCATTTATTTTCCAACATTTATCTTTAACAGCAACATACAGTCGATCCCCATCCGCAACCATATTACCACTATCACGTGGGATGTTAGCACGACGCATATCCGGCACATCAACTGCCCATAAGATAGTACCATTATAAGCATCTAAACCAAATAAGCGCCTATCCCCTTGAATATATAGTCGACCGTTAACGGACAGAGGAGCCGACACATGAGTACCTCGATCAACCATTGTACGTGGACCAGGCTGACCAAACCAGAGGACTCTCATAGGATCACGAGGATGCTGATCTTGGCTACAAGTCGTGTTGGCTGGATCCCCGTACTGGTGACTCCAGACCCCACTTCCAGGAAGTCTCCCACGTCGGATAATCTGCCAGCCCTCTAATTTTGACGGTGAGATATTAAAGCCTTCAGTCCGACGAGGTAATCCAACAACATCCCTAATATACGCGATACCTCCAGCAGGCCTGAGAAGCCGAAGAATCTCCTCAATTGGTACATTTCTCTCTCTTACGACAATCAAGTTGGCAAAATAGTCAACATAGGACAACTTTTTAAACGACGCACGGTGTATACTTGACCGAATGCCATAGACACCAGCAACATCTAGGGTTTTGCGTGCTTGCTCAATATTTTTCAAATCAGGATCAACACAGATAATCTGTAAATCAGTTCGTTTAACGAGTTCAAGTACCAATTGGCCCTGATCCGCACCTAGAACCAGACAGTAGCCTTGCTTGACCCCACACTCCTCGACAATCTTCCCCGCCATCCTAGCATACTTATCTTGCCTTGGTGGCAAGACAATATTTGCCATCTCAACTTTGGAGTAATCGAACGTGGAGTCAAACTCATAGAGTCGTGAAGATTGGTCATCGACTTCAACACGATAATGATAAATCTTCTTCGATTCGATATCATTAAGTGTAATATTGTGATTCGTTTTTGGAATTAAATCAGCAACTTTATGTGCTAATGGCAAATCATCACCAATGTAGAGAATTGAAGGCGTTTGAACTCCAGTTTCCCAAGAAATGATGGCTGTTTTATTGTTGATTCGACGCAAGTGCGGTACAGTAACAAAAGACAATACTGGTGGAAAAAGTGGACTTTTGGAGGCATATTGTTGGATGATTTCTGAATTATCTAACGCTCGGTCATAAATCCGAATTTCATGAACCCAACATCGAGGATAGAAATTCTCAAACGCTCCAATAACATAATTGCCATGTTGTGCATAATTAATTTCACCAACTTGCGCCTCAGATCCATTCTCCAGATGGCCATCAACATAAATCTGTATTACCTGTCCATCATAAGTCCCAACAACATGATACCATTTGCCCCATTCTAAACTACCTCTAACACGCACATGGGTAAATCCGCTACTATCCTTACCATTGACGCCAAAACTAAAACTGGATTGACGTGTGCCAAGTAGCCAACCGCGATCGTCTTTCACGGCGCCTACAATCCCTCCCCACTCTACTGTCTTCTCAATGTTAACCCAAGCTTCGACCGTCATAGTTTTACGAGGCAAGGATTTCAGGTCTCGATCATAAGGGACAATAACACGATGCTGGTCTCGGTTAATCAATAAGCCTTCAAGTTGTCCGAACTTACGGGTCTCTATCTTGCCTCTGACTCGGGCATGACTTTCGCCGATTTGGTCTTGCAACTCTTGTCCGACAATCTGGTTAGCCAACCAATGTGCAACCAATCCTCGATCCACAGCTCCAAACGAAATCAAACTGAAGAAAAGAGACGAAAAGACAATAAATAATAATTTTCTTATCATATAAAATAACACCTTTTATAATTCACTTTTGCGTTCCGTAAGACTCAGTTACCCACCAAAACAATGAATCGTACCCTTATCAGTACTCACAACCACTCGACCATTGGAGACAGCGATCTCTAATGCCCGACCATTTACGCCTGCATTCCAAACCGTCTTACCAGTCTCAGTAGCAACCGCAATAACACTATCCTGACCACCAGCTAAAAGTATATTACCAGCTAGAATCAAAGAATAAGGATGACTACAGGCGACTTTCCACGGTTGGCAATCTTGAATCGCTTGATTTATTTTCAAGATTTCATGATTCAAATCCTCCAATCTTCCTCTCAACTCTCGGCCCCTTGGTGTATCAATATCTTCACCAAGTACCAAAAACTCCTTATTGACAACATCACGTTTCATGGTCAACGAACTACGTTCTTTAATTAAATCAAGATAAAGATAACGGTCTAAGGCACTAAGCGAATCATCAGTATGAAGATACGAGACTCCCGGTGTAACAATCATCTGGTTGCCCTTGAACGTAGCAACCTGAGTTTTTGTATTGACTTTAAATGCATTCATCTGCCCTGTATTACCAGGTCCTGAAATCAGGGTATTATCCGAAATCAAGGCGAAAGTTCCACCACCACCACCAAGAGTATGAAGATACCTACCATCGCTCTTCTTAAAAACAAAGGGGTTGCCTCGGCTGTTTTGAACATAAAGTTGCTCGGTTGAAGACAAAAGATAACCTTGAGGAGAAAAGCCAGAAATCTTCTCCTGCCAAATTAAATATCCATTTTGAGCATCAACCGCACATAGCAAAGCATTATTAAAACTGAAAATACCAGCACAAAAATAAGCAACGTCTTCGCCGACTAAAACGCCTGACCTAATGGGAGAAACCGAAATCATCCGGCCGTTTCCTGGCAAACGATAACTATCTGGATCAGCTTCATAACGCCAGATCTCCCGACCAGTCTCTGCAGAGACACAATATACCAAGCCATCATCCGCTCCAACATACACATTACCACGATAAATCGTTGGAGCAAACCGTATTGGAGCTTCAGCGAAAAACTTCCATCTCACTTTTCCATCTTCGGCATCCAAACAGTAGACCTGGTCATCAGCTGAAGAACCGAAATAAACAGATTTTTCATCCATAACAACATGAAACGCCCAATCAAAGATCATTTTAGGTTTCAAATTATCAACCTTATGCCAGCCATCTCGCCTAGCGGGTCCGAGCCAAGCGGGTTGCGGAGGGAATTTAGACTGATAAATCCAGAGTAGCTTCAAAGCCACCAGATCAACATTCTCGCTTGTAATCCCAGAGCGGGCAGAATCATGCCGATAAGTCGGCCATGTATCAGCAATCCCCAATCCACTAGACATTAAAAAAGCTATTAAAACCACTAAATAGTTGATTATGAAACACATATTCTTAAACTGATTCCACCAACAATTTGTCATTGATTAGATCATACCATCAACTAATGAATTTTAACACCTTGCTTAAGCCTACTCCAAATTGTAGGTATCCTGTCTCGACCGGGATTAGTAGACCTTGGCCCTTGATATTCCAGCATAAAGATACCCGCAGCATAGCCCTTGTATTCATGCGCACCCTTAATCCCTCCCTTTTTTTCGCCGATTCCATGGCTAGTTCGAACAATAAATTTACCGTCTTTACCTGAACCAATATCAGTCCATTTAGCAACCAATCCCTCGCTATTCTCACCAGTACTGAATTCAACCTGACCATTATCTATTTTATGGGCATCAATTGAGCAGGCGTATTCAAATCCATCAGCCTCCAAAACCTTCCAATTGGTTATGCGTTCTTTATAACCAACTCCACCTTTACGGTTAACTGTACCAGCAAATGTGTAGAGAGACTGTGGTTCCAAGCCAGAAATGATCAGATCAAGATGCCATTTAGGCCCATCGTTATAACTCATATTACCCCCCACATCAACAATATCATTAAACATCTTGAAAGCATCACTACCATCGTTAAAAGTCGAGCCATCTTTTGCCCAATTGATTGTATTCCCCTGCGATTTATGTTCAACAAACAAAACTGTCACTCCCGTATCTTCCCCATCTTTAAATTGCAACAGGTTGCCTTCTACAGGAAAAGGATTGCCACGTCCAAGGCCAAAGGTTGTTACGTTCTTTTTCAGAAACTGTACTCCTTTTTCATAAACACAATCATTAAAAGCAACCCAGTTGGCGGTGGACAAAGAAACCGAAATTGAGAAAATAATTACTGACAAACTGATTCCTCGTAGTCCTAATAACAACAATCCTTTACTAGAAGAATTCGTGTTCAGCATGGCAAAGCTCCTTGTTGGACATTCATCAAATTTAGTTATCAAATAACGACCAAATCAACAATACAGCACAGAATTTCTCAAAATACAAACATACAAAGCAGAACATACTAAAAAAAGAACCAGTTGAAGCTAGTACCATCTTCAACCTCTATCAATTATAAAAGTGTACTTTCTTTTAAATTCTGTTATCTTTAAATTCACACGCCAAAAAATCAGCGATTATGGATATTGAAAAAAGATTAAATCAGGCTGTAGCTCTTCATCAGGCAGGGAAACTCCCTAAAGCCGAACAGTTATACCAACAAGTACTCGCAAATAATCCTCGAAATTCGGATGCTCTACACCTTTTAGGTGTTATCGCCCATCAAGTCGGCAAACATGAAATATCGGTTAATTTAATTACCAACGCCATAGAAATAGACTCACAACAAGTAGAAGCCTATAACAACCTTGGCATTGTATTTAAAAAACAGGGAAAATTAGAGAAATCGGTTCAAGCCCACCACAAGGCTATCGAGATACAGCCTGACCATGCGGAAGCACATTACAATTTAGGCGATACCTATCAAAAACAAGGAAAATTAGAGGAATCAATTCAAGCCTATCATAAAGCTATCGAGATACAACCCAATTACACCGAAGCCTATAATAATCTTGGCATTGCATTAAAAGAACAGGGAGAACTGGAACTAGCCATTCAAGCCTATCATAAAGCTATCGAGATACAACCCAATTACGCTGAAGCCTATAATAATCTCGGCATTGCATTAAAAGAGCAGGGAGAACTGGAACTAGCCATGCAAGCCTATCACAAAGCTATCGAGATACAGCCTAATTCTGCCGAAGTGCACTACAACCTAGGTAATGCATACCAAGAACAGAAAAAATCAGAATTAGCCACCCAAGTATATCACAAAGCTATCGAGATACAACCCAATTACGCTGAAGCTCACAATAATTTGGGAAATGCTTACCAAGAGCAGGGAGAACTGGAACTAGCCATTCAAGCCTACTACAAAGCTATCGAGATACAACCAACTCATATTGAAGCCCACAACAATATAGGTAACACTTATCAAGAACAGGGAAAATTAGAGGAATCAGTTCAAGCCTACCACAAAGCTATCGAGATACAGCCTAGTTCTGCCGAAGCTTATAACAATTTGGGAAATGCTTACCAAGAGCAGGGAGAACTGGAACTAGCCATTCAAGCCTATCACAAAGCTATCGAGATACAGGATGATTTCGCTGAAGCCCATAACAATTTGGGACAAATATTATTGCTATTAGGACATTTCCGCCAAGGCTGGGAAGAGTACGAATGGCGGTGGCAATGTCGAAATTTCTCTATTGGCGAAAGGAATTTCCCTCAACCTCTTTGGAATGGATCAAATCTGCAAGGCAAATCTATATTAGTTTGGACAGAACAAGGAATCGGCGATGAAATCATGTTTGCTAACCTACTTGATAGCCTCAAAAAAATTAGCAATCATATCATTGTCGAATGTGAAATACGTTTAGTTGCTTTTTTTCAACGATCTTTCCCTGAAATTCAATTTGTACCTCGGGAAAATCCGCCCAATTCACGATTGTTAAATCCCAATATTGATTATCAAGTCCCAATTGGTAGTTTAGGACAATGGCTCAGACCCGATGAAGATAGTTTCAATCAGAATAGGCAATCCTATTTAACAACCTGCACTGATAAGTCTGAACAGATCAAGAAAAGGTACCAATCACTAGCTGCCGACAGCATATTAATTGGTATCTCATGGAAAAGCACTGGCGCTAAACAGAAACAAACATTATCCAAAAGTACAGCGCTGAAGGATTGGGCATCCATTCTTTCAAAACAGGGTTGTTGCTTCATCAATTTGCAGTATGGAGATATCGAACCAGAATTAGAACAATTTCAAGAGGAAACTAGCCTAAAGATTTATCGCGATCAAGAGATAGATGCTCTACAGAATTTAGACGATTTTGCCGCACAAGTTTCAGCTTTAGATCTCATTGTATCGACATCTAATACAACGGCACATATAGCTGGTGCCCTAGGAAAAAGAGTTTGGACTTTATTGCCATACATGCCAAACTGGCGGTGGATGTTAAACAGAAACGATACACTATGGTATCCCCATATGAGGCTGTTTAGACAAAACACAATTGGAGATTGGAGAGATGTCTTTCAACGGGTTGCTCTAGCATTGGAAGAATACATGACTAATGACAAAAAACACACCAAGCTGTGACAAGGGGATCCATGTCAAAATCGATCTTCTCCCATGTACTACGAATAATATTTAGTTACTGAAACAAGAATGCTACCAAATTCATCAGGCAACGGCAACTAACCTTTTACAACTAGTTGCTCAGCATGCGCCACTACTTTTCTGATGGCAGCCACAACCTGCTCAGCGGCACCTTCAACCGGATTACTAAAAACTGGCAGGAATACTAATCGTGAGCACACTTCTTCCGTAATGGGAAAGTCTCCCACCTGATAACCTGAATAGTCACCTCCCATCTCAGGGGTACATAGTGGTCCGCGCCCCCCAGTAAAAATATCAAACCCTTCAGCAAAAAGTGGTAACTGGTGAAGTAAAGGGTATCCGTTGCCTCGGGCACGAAGCCCTTCTTTCTGAAGAGCCTCAATAAATTTTTCTTTTGATAATCCATTAACCTCCTCCTCCACATAATGAATTGGGAAACCATAGAATCCAGCTGGCTCAGCACCTTCATAGATACTGACAGATTTTACTCCCGGCACATCTACAAGCCCCAACTCAACTGCCCGAATATAATCGCGGCGTCTCTTATTCAGTTCATCTAATTTCTGTAACTGTACAGCAGCAATTCCAACTCCGAGTGGATGCGCGCGAAATTTTATTCCCAAACCCAATGGTTGAAGATACTTATACTTTTCAGTAATCAGATCAAGACCTGCAACCCGGTTCACTTGCCCAATTAAACACGCCCGTTCGAAAATATCAATATCATCTGTCGCTACAACCCCGCCTTCTCCACCACTAACAGGTTTACTACCCTGCAAACTCCAAGCACCAACGTGTCCAATTGTCCCACACAACCGGCCCTTGTAAGTTGCACCGTGAGAGTGAGAACAATCCTCAATAATAGGGACTCCAGTTTCTTTACTCAGTTTCATCAAAGCGTCCATATTACATACGTTTCCCCAAAGATGGACGGCAACAATCGCTTTGGTACGATCCGTGATACGACGAGAGACATCCTCCGGATCAATCATCAAAGTATCGGGATCAATCTCACAAAATACCGGTCTTGCCATTAAAATGAGTGCTGGTGATATGGAACAAATCCATGTATAAGTGGGAACAATAACCTCATCTTCCGGACCTATACCAAGACCAAACATTGCACTGTGCAAAGCTGACGTCCCATTAATTACTGTAATGGCAAAACGCGAACCGAAGCGCTTGCGCCACGTCTCCTCAAAATCACGAACTGTTGAGGTCCCGCCAGACAGCTCATTTCTCAATGTCATATCATAGACAACTTGTGCTTCTTCCTCGGTTACTTGTTGCCACTGATCCAATTCCCCTTCTGAACCACCAGTTTGGACAAAGACAGGAGCTCCCCCAAGAGCCACAGGTATATCTTGTTTTGGTTGATCCATGCTAAGACTCCTTGTGTACTAAAATCATAAAACTTATTCGAACGCTAAACCTAATTTCACACTGCTATCGAGACTCACATCCATTTCTTTGCCAACTTTCGGAGAGCCAGCAAATTGAGCCAAAGGTGTCATGATTTTCTTCGCGCAGAAAACGTCCTTCACTCAACCATTGACAACATGCGTTCCTCAAAAATGACCATAGTCTCGCACCATCGAAACAATAGAAACGTCTTCAAACCCATTGTTATTTTCAGTAATCCAATCAACATACACATTTCCAAATTCCATTGGAAGACCTACTCCTTATAAATTATGATAAATTACCAATGTCACACCCACACTTAGAAGTACAAAACTCAACTTGTATGTTCGCGCGAGCCTCTTTGGAACGAGACCATTTTAATAAACTTGCAAAATTTGGATTTTAAGTCCAACCTAGGTTATCCCAATGATTTTAGCACAGTATAATTTAAGAATCACATTATTTACATCATACAGATCTAGAACTAATATAATGTCTGATTACTATCAGAATGTGATAAAATAACAACATAAAAAGGGAGCGTAATCTGAAATTAAAAGATCACGAAAGTCAACCTGCTCCTACAACCAGAATTGAAAACCGGTTAAAAAAACACAAGGTCAGTTAAAATTGAAAATCACCAATATTGAACCGATTATTGTCAGTGTCCCCTATAAACACCGAGAGACAAGTACTCGGGTACAACGAGATGGTGTTACAGCTGTGCTGATCAAAATTACTACAGATACTAACATTGTTGGTTGGGGTGAAAGTTGTCCTGGTCCAAATGTAGAGAGTATCTACCAAATTATTGTGTCCACTATTCCGCTTTTCACAGGACGAAACCCATTCGACCGCGAAGCAATAGCGCAGGATTTTTTCGCGACCGCTCACTGGTTCCACCGCGAAATGTCGGGAAATTTTGCCTTCGCTGGCATTGACATGGCTTTATGGGATATCTTCGGTAAGGCCTGCCAACAACCAATCTACAACCTGTTTGGTGGTCTCCGTCGGCAATCGGTAAATTACTTCTACTATTTGGCTTATGGTGACGCCAATTCGATTGCCTCCCAAGCCAAACGAGGTTTAGAAATGGGTTATTCCGTCTTCTACATCAAAGTTGGTCTTGATTTCGAAGCAGAAATGCCAATGATCGCCACTCTGCGAGAAACAATCGGTTCAAACTGCAAAATCCGGATTGACGCGAATGGAGTATGGTCTGTTAATCAGGCAGTCCGATATCTAAACCAATTCGATCGCTACCAGATAGATTTTGCCGAACAACCAGTTTGGCCTGATCCAATTCGCAATATGATCGAAGTTCGAAACCGAACGCCTGTTTCCCTAGCTGCAAATGAAGGGTTATGGAGGATAAGTGATGTCTATGAAGTTATTCGTCAACGTGCGGCTGACGTTCTATGTTTCAGCAGCAATTGGGTAGGAACACTAACCCAATTCCATCGCTTAAGTCATATAGCACACATGGAAGGACTATGTGTCTGTCGTCATACGCACGGTGAGTTAGGCTTGATGGCAGCTGCTTCTCACCAAGTTTGTCTTTCCCTGCCAAATTTGGTGGATGGTAACCAACAGACTGCTGAAATGATGCAGGATGACATCCTGACTGAGCCCCTTCCTATTACCAACCGCCCTGACTGGGAAGCGCCGAAAGGTGTAGGTCTGTGTGTCTCCGTCGATGAGAAAAAGGTAAAAAAATACCATAACCTGTACAAAAAACAAGGTCAGTTTTTGCCGTATCAGCCTTCCATGTTTGTCACCGAACCCAAATCGTAGATCGAGAGCCAAATTGTTTCCGTTTGCAACCTCTAATAATAGAATCAAAGATGAAACATCAAATCAACTCAGAAAATCAAGGAATTTAAAATGACTCTGATAAACCCAACTCTACTGTTAGCAGAGCATAAAAAGAACGGTTAGAGCCCATTGAATTGTCAGTTAGAAAAAAATCTTAACAATTTCTGGGACAATGTAAGGATTGTCATGGACACACCAAGAATTGACAACCGAAACTAGTCTGCTTTAACATCTGAGGAACGGATTCACCAGCTTGAACTGGACAGCTACTTAGCATGCCGAGGCTGGACCGATTCAGGAAGTTGCAACCCAGAATGCTGAAGACCTGAGCTAACTACCAAACACGGTTTGTCCCCTGTTTGCTAACCGCAATACACAACATTGAGATTTCTAGGGAAGCAACAAGCCTCCGAACATGGCTAATCAGACACTAGGAATTAACCTCAGCCAAGGGAAAAAGTATCGCAATAAATAAAATGGTTGATGTTTACCCAATATCATTAAAAAAACCTTATTGAATGAGGAGAACCTGTTAATGCAAGCTGTTTTATCCGTTGGAGTTATAGGCACAGGCGGAATAGCCCAATCGCATATCAATACTATTGAAAATCTGGAAAACATCCAACTGATAGCCGTGATGGACATTGATGCCAAGCGGGCAGAAGATACCGCTGTCAAATACAAAGCCAAGGCTTACAATCGATTAGAAGACCTATTAGCCAACCCTGAAATTCAAGCAGTGCATATATGCACACCTCACAGTTTTCATGCAGACCAAGTTATATCAGCAGCAGAAGCAAATAAACACGTGATGGTTGAAAAGCCAATGGCCTTGACCATAGCGGATTGTAACCGAATGATAGATGCCTGCGACAGATCAAATAAGATCCTTATGGTGGGACAAGTGATGCGACATTATCCAGTGAATCTAAGAATTCGCGAACTCCTCACCGATGGCACTATCGGGAAAGTGGGACACCTAATGCGTCGTCGGCTAAGCTATTTCGATCCTAGTCAGGGAGCGAGCAATTATCAGAAATGGTACCTCGATCTAGAGATTGGAGGAATTTGTGTTCTCTATTGTTTTGGGCCACATGAATATGATATTTTACCCTGGTACCTGAATTCACCGGTGGAAGAAGTATACGCAACGGGAACAGCAAGTACAAAACTATACCAAGGACAAAAGGATTCTTATACTACAATGATGACCCATCAGAATGGTGCAGTTAGCGTTCTTTCACAGTCAGTCGTTTGCCACACGAGCACACATGATCAGTATATTATCGGCAGTCAGGGATCAATCATGTCAACCAATCAGAAATTGATTTTGAACGGAGAGGAAGTACTGGTAGAAGGAAGCGCATCCGAAGGGATGAAAGAACAAATTAAAGAATTTGCCAATTGTTGTCTGACAAACCAGAAACCTGATGCCAACGGTCGATCTGTCAGACACACCATGGCTGTAATTGAAGCCGCTAAGTACAGCGCTGAAAGAAAAGAACCTGTACAGGTGTCTGAATTCGAAATCGCTACCAAGTAAATCTACATATACTTGATCTTAATTAATCGGAATGCTTGACCATTAAATACCCATTGTCAGTAGCCAAGTCATTGATTAATCATTATTACTTAATAAGCATAAGAGCAAAAAATTCTAATATGAGATAAAAAACAAAAGCAGATAAGGAATAAGGGAATTATGAGAAGAAATCTAACTTTAATCTACGGTTTTCTGGCTGTTACAGCTTGCTTCTGTATACTGAGCCTGAGTTGCGGAAAGAATAAACCTGAAACACAAAAAGGAAGAATTAATGAGGCTTCTCTTACGAAAACAAAAATTGGAGCAGACGGAGCCAAGATGGCATTAATCCCAGCTGGCCAGTTCCAGATGGGATCGGAAGATGGGGCAGACGATGAAAAGCCAGTTCATCAAGTTAACCTTGACGCTTTTTACATCGACGTAAACGAGGTTACCGTTAAACAATATAAGAAATTTGTTAATGTAACTGGTCATATTGCCCCCGATTGGAACCAGGTCTCACAATCAGCTCGAACCAATAATCATCCAATGACAGGAATAACTTGGGACGATGCAATGGCATATGCAATCTGGGCAGGAAAAAGGTTACCAACTGAAGCAGAATGGGAATATGCTGCACGGGGCGGAGTCCCTAGCCAAAAATATCCATGGGGTAACCAAGCAAATCCAACCCTAGCGACCTATAGTGTAGCTATGCCTACACCCATCGGTTCACATCAGCCAAATAAATACGGTTTATATGACCTAGCTGGTAATGTCTACGAGTGGTGTCTAGATGAATACGAAAAGAATTATTATAAATCCAGTCCAAAACGAAACCCGATTTGTGGACGAAACATGCAAGAATTTAACAAGACTTTTAGCATGGATCGAAAGAAATTAAAGGGACTACGTGTCTTACGTGGAGGTTCATGGACAAGTTCTGCCAAATTAATTCGCGTCACTTCACGCAGTCGATTTGAGCCAACTGCAGCACTGCATGACTTTGGGTTTCGGTGCGTAGAATCCACAAAACCAAATGACCAAATCAACTGGAATGCAGATCACTGATCCTTATTGAATACCAATCTAAAGATGTCAGAGAACTAACCAAATACAGATAAATAAATTGGAAGCTCTGATGAGTTGTTTTGTTTAATTTAGAATGTTTAATACATTGAAAATAATACCACAGGCTAGCTACTTTAGGACTTTGCCATCGCTGATTTCTTCAAGATATTTCAAACGAGCCGGGTGACGGAGTTTGTCAAGGGCTTCTTCCTGAATCTGGCGCACTCGTTCTCGGCTCAATTCTAGTATAGATCCAAGTTCGGCCAAGGTATATTCATTGCCATCGGTTAAACCGTAACGAAGCTGTACCACCAGTTTTTCACGCGGTGACAGCACACTTAAGAGCTTATCTATCACTTCCTTCTCTGAAGTTAAGAGTAAATCTTGGTCGGGCGAAGTCTCGTTCTCATCGGGCAAGAAATCAGAGATTGTAGCATCAGGTGAAGAATCACTAAGAGGCGAATCAAGGGAAAACATACCGGATGTAGCTTGTAGAATTTCAGCTACACGTGTTTGATTCAGGCCGACCTCTTCGGCTAACTCTTTCATGTTTGGATCTCGCTCTAAATGGTGAAATAACAGAGACTGAGCCTTGCCAATGGACCTTCGAGCAGCACGCAAATGGCCGGGAACGCGAATTGTCCGGCTTTGGTTATCCAACGAGCGTGTAATTGTCTGCTTAACCCACCAATAAGCATAAGTGGTGAAACGACATCCTTTCTGCAAATCGAATTTGTCTACCGCCTTCATCAAACCAATGCTCCCTTCCTGCATCAGATCTAGAAAGGAGAGTGGGTTCCCTTTGAATAGATATTGTTTAGCTATGCTAGCCACCAGCAGAAGGTTGGCTTCTACAATCTTCCGCTTCAGATAACACATCCTTTGGACAACATCGTTTAATGCTACCAAAAGTGTATTCAAGCATTGTGAATGTTGATTTTCCACAGGATAGTCCAGTACTTGACTTCCTGGCGTTTGAATTCTCTGGTAAGCTTTGATTTCTTGATGAATCTGATCCAGAATGGAGGTAATCTGCATCGAGCTCCACCACCTACCTTCTTGACCAGAGTCTAGGGTCTGCTTAGTCTCCGATACTAGATTACGCTTCTGCTTGAATCTGAGTTGAACTGATTGTAGAGTAGAAGGTGGAAGTTGGTGAAATAATTCCGTGACTTGTTGTGTGGCATCCTCAAACTTCTGGAAGAGTTCAACTTCCTGCTGTTGACTAAGCAAAGGTATTCTAGCAATTTGCTGAAGATAAACGAAGGCACTATCTGCTGGCGATTGATGGTCAGAAGGTTGCGGCACCTGAACCTGCATATAATCGGACTCTTCAACAACTAGCGAATCTGACCGAAACCGGGCATCAACTTCGTAACCGTCTGTCAATTGACTCCCAACAGAATTATATATGAATTCATCTTGATTAGACACAGCATTCCTTTGACACCTAATTCCTACATTTCTTTATTTCCCTACCGACTTGCAATTTCCCATCAACCCCAGTAAATTTCCATTGGATTCTTCTCTCATTTTAGACTATCTAGAACAGCATCCCTTGTTTGTTAAACTTTTAACAATAGTAAATTACTTCCAATCTAAAGTGAAAACAACTTGCTATCAAACAAATATAGATAAGGGAAAGGCCTCTAAACCAATGTAATGCTAATAAAGCTAGGGCCGCTTACAATACTGTGATGAAATGGAAAAGGATACCTGAATGCTTATATAGCTAGGAAACAATGCAGATGATAAGGTTAGAAAACGATTTGCCAGCCACATTCAGTTAATCGTAGTCAAGTCGGGTTTCGTTTACTCACACGTAACAAACTTACAATAGAAAAACAGACAATGTACAGTAATCGATTGAATACATCTTGTTTCATGGCAACGTCGATAATGCGGGAGATTCCCTCGCTTAGCAGGGACTACTCCTATGACTAGTATTGAAACCGAAGAACCTAAATTCTTTTATATCGGCCTTACATTTAAGTACTTAAATACAATTCTGAGGAACCAAATCCATTGCAATAGTTAGATGTCCCCCATAATACTTGACTTAAACATTTAAATTTTGACCACATCATAGGTAATTATAGCAAGTTGACCCTTGGAATTTTGGCAGGTTTCACAGTTTTTTGCTTAATATTGTGTTATCCTACGCGCAGGGTAGAGATTCCATGAAGGTCACGAAATTAATTAGTCCAATTATCAACCTTTTAGTCGTTTTTAGTTTCCATAGGAGCTAAATCATGATCATGGCGGATGTGCTGAAGATAGTATTCCTTATTATCGGTGTGTTCAGCAGCATCACATGCTACTGGTTAGCAACGGAGGCCTTATTTCCTAACTTTGTAATCAAGGCACGACAACGGTATAAAAAGCCAATAATTCTTACATTTTTGGGGCTATTAGTGGTGGCAATAGGGGGAGCCATTGGGGCAGTAACGAAATCTATCGTTGGCAACTCAGGTGATCCAATTATCATATTGCTACTTTGTATTTTTGTCTTTTTCGGTCTTCTCGGCTCATCCGGTCTGTGTCAGCTGGTTGGAATGGGAATGCCATCGCCAGTCGATGAGACCCAGCCTTGGCGGAGGACCCTACGGGCAGGTATTGTGCTGTCTTTCGTTTTCCTATTACCAGGACCAGGCTGGTTAATCATGGCTTGGTCTGGCATCAGTGGTTGTGGTGCTATGGTTCTCTCATTTTTCAACACAGCCTCTTCGGTTAATTCTGCCTAAGCCAATTCCAATGAAAGTGAAAACCTACAGGAACACTCTTTAACCTCATGAAATTTTCTCGTCGGCAATTCCTGCAGTTGGGCGGTAGTACGGCACTGGCGACATCGGTAGGTTGCGACTCCACGATTTCGGAGCAACTATGGCCCTATACCGGTGGTCCACACCAGGTAGGTAGTTCCTTTTTTTCGCCTAGTTCTGAATCAATAGATTTGATTAGCCATCACCTGAATCGCCTTACCTTTGGCCCGCGGCCGTCTGCCGAAATCCAGAAACAGTTTTTTCAGAAAACTAATGAGCGAAGGCTCAGCGATTATGAACGTGTTTCCTCGCTGGGCGAAACAACTGAAGAGGCTATTGAAGCGTACATCAAAGAACAACTTCAGCCGGACAAAATCGATGATTCCTTTTGTGATTTCTATCTGCAATGTTTTGAAACTCTTGTCCTACCACGTGGCGAACTCTTCGAGTATCAGGAAAAACTGCTGCTGACGGAACTGACTTGCGCTACCCTTATGCGATCTGTCCTGTCCGAGCGACAACTGCAAGAGGTGATGATTCAGTTCTGGACGGATCATTTCAATATTGATCAATCCAAAGGTGATTGCAGGTGGCTCAAGGCTTGGGACGATCGGGAAGTGATTCGAAAGCACGCGCTGGGAAAATTCCCTGAGTTGCTGCGTGCATCAGCTCTCAGCCCCGCCATGCTCTGGTATCTGGACGGCCGAAAGAACGTCAAAGAAAATCAGGAGGATAGGCCCAACGAGAACTATGCCCGCGAACTGCTTGAACTTCACACTCTTGGTGTTCATGGTGGTTACACACAGGATGACGTGGAACAAGTGGCACGGTGTCTAACCGGTTGGAGAGTTCAAGGCAGGAAATCCGGAAATTTTTATGCTTCCGATATCGGTAAGGTTGGGTTTAGGAAAGATCTGCACGACGATGGAGAAAAGAAGATTTTAGGCCGGGTAGTACCAGCTGGACTGGGAAAGGGGGATCTCGACCGAGTATTGGATATTGTCAGTCAGCACCCATCGACTGCCAAACATATCGCCACGAAATTGTGTATGAGATTTATTGCGGATGAACCTCCACAGGATGCAGTCAGCACGGTAGCCGCCAGTTTCCAAAGATCCGGAGGAGATATCTGTCGTACCTTGCAAACACTGTTCCAGACCGGTCAATTTCAAGATAACAAAGGTAATAAGTTCAAACGTCCTTTTAATTTTCTGGTCTCGTCCTTAAGAGCGACTGGTGCCACCATCAACCGGACCAATGACTCTTGGCATCTGGATCGCCATCCTCTCGGAAAATATCTCCTAAGAATGGGGGATGCCCCTTTTCAATATCCAACACCTGATGGTTACCCGCAAGAGATTTCACCTTGGTTGGGGACCTTGCTCTGGCGCTGGGATTTCGCCTTGAAATTAAGTCAAAACGAAATCAAGGGCATCAAAATAGATAAACAGCAACAGCAAGAAGAAAATGTGGGTGGGGCAGATCAATTGATTGCCCATTTTCTGGGCAGAAGGGCCACCGATGCCGAACAAAAAACTTATGGCGAATCAGGAAATGGGTTGGCATTGTTGCTAGCTAGCCCCGCATTTCAGATGTGTTGAGCTATGAACCAAGTATGGGGTACTATTACGGGTAATGGTGACAACCCACGGACGTTGGTGGTGGTCTTCTTGCGTGGTGGTGCTGATGGACTGACACTCGTTCCCCCAATTGGAGACAGTGATTACTGGCGTAAACGCCCTGTGCTTGCTGTTAATGAGAATACCGTCGTAAGATTGGAAGGTGAAAAACGGTTTGGTCTGG
>Ga0207984_1000104_pt1 | contig 48999 bp, 38 predicted proteins | sample ETNtaG_30_FD_185760 | JGI IMG/M metagenome (GOLD analysis project Ga0207984, IMG submission 185760) | Marine microbial and viral communities from oxygen minimum zone, Eastern Pacific Ocean - ETNP201306PF43B (SPAdes) (version 2) | ecosystem: Environmental > Aquatic > Marine > Oceanic ...
TATAAAGTTTGATAATCGTGCACCTGAAAATATTGTTTTGCTGCGTGCTTTTGTTGATTTAGCATGGGAAAGTGACATTATAAATCGAAGCGAAAAACAGATCATTGAGTTGGTTCTTCGAGATTTGAACACTTTGCTTGGTATTCGAGGTTGTCCTGTTGATGTTCTAGTCAGCAAATATGACAATGCCATTGCCCAATATTACCTTGGGCATCTTGATCGTGTGGGACAGATTGAGTCAGAGGTTGCGAAGCTGCCAGGGCTTGCTTTTGCGGGCAATGCGTTCCACGGTGTTGGAATTCCAGATTGTATTAATAGCGCTGAGAAAGCGGTTGCAAAACTGTTGAGAGATTTTGATCTGTGACGACACGACGAATTTTTCTTTGTCTTGCTGTCTTTTCAATTCTTGTTCTTGGAATATTGCTTATGATGTTTAGTCATTTACCAGCAGCTGAACAGACGGGTTACCTTGGACTCAATGATATTAAAAAAGGATTCGGGTCAGGGAAATGCCGAAGTTGTCATCCGGCTATCTGGCGAGAATGGGAAAGGTCGATGCATGCGAAAGCGTGGTCAGATCCAATTTATCAGGAAGCGGCTAGTGTAGTTGTAGATCGTCAAAAGAATTGCGATCCCTGTCATGCACCTGAGCCGGTTCTGATTACTGGTATTGGAAAGATGCCCAAGTTAAGAGATGATGATCGCCAGAGTGGCGTTTCTTGCCTAACTTGCCATGCCGATATGCATGGTGGAATGCATGGTCCACCAATGAATGTTGATGCTATGTTTCATGCTAATGTTACCAGTGAAGTCCATACGAAAGCGATTGGACTGTGCGCCACTTGTCACGGGCAGCCAAAGGTCCCTGAACATAATCAGGTCATCAGCTTTAAAAAAAGCCAAATTTTAGAGGAGGGAGGAAATTGCGCTACCTGCCACATGCCGCGGGTCAAACGTATGCAAAGTACGCTCAGTTACGAGCGAATTTCAGGAAGACGTCATACATGGATAGCTAGTCGGAGTGGACAAATGCTAGAGAATGCAGCGGAGTTGATGATAGAAAAGAGGAATGGGGAAGCGATTATTGGGGTGAAAAACAAGTCAGGGCATATGTTACCGGGAGACGGGTTTCGTACCATTATACTTGATGTGAAAATATCAAATCCATCAGGGGAAATTGAATATCATCAACAGATTGAACATTCAATGATGTTGGATTCGGGGCAGTCGGACAATCGATTTCAGCCGGATGAAATCCGCCAATTTACCTTTGACCTAAAACCGAACTATTCCATCCGTGCGAGATTGCTATATTGTTTACTACCTACAACTCCGGAGAATGAGTGGGTAACGATGGCTGAGATCCTAAAATAAAAAGCCCACACCTAAAACAGGCGTAGACTTTTGGGTACTACCTGAAAAAATGGTTCTAAGTTTTGGGTTCAAATCCTAACTTAGAAAGTATAAATCGTTTCTATGGCGATATCGGTTCGTGAGTTTCCATCTGCATCTGCAAGAGTTTGCCTCAACTCAACCAAGCCACCCCAACTGTCTGTAAAAGTGTATGATGGGCTTAGTGTAACCTCTGTTTCTAAATCTCCATCACCAACTTTATAACCACTAAACCTGGCAGTAACAGCGACCTTGTCTGTTAGACCATAATTGGCCATACCTAAGAAGTGCATTCCGCTATCACCCTCAGGGCGCAAATTTCCATCCTTAGCAATTGCATCCCAATTGCCCAACAGATCAAATTCAGCCGCCACGAAGAAATTGTCGGCTACATCAAACTGTGCCCAAGCGTTCACTTCACTTTGTAAATACTCAGTCCCAGCACCATTAGAAAGAACATCACCGGCAAACCCTATTTTGGTTGTCAGTTTATCAATTGGTGTTAAAGCAACCTGTGCTTCAAAACTGGGAAGGTTGAGGCTAGAACTCATGGGGTTGCCCCAAACGCTTTCAACCATAGAGGCATAAATACCAACTTGATCATTTAAGGTAAAGTTAATGGCAACACCATCCTGGTAACCTGGATAAGGTATACCTTGAGACCAAGAATATTGGTACATATCTGCTGGCTCAGCAGCTTCAAAGCCAATGCAACTGAGAAATCTGCCAGCTGTTATGCTGAACTTGTCACTAAAAGCATAAGACACGTGAGCCTGTTCTAATCCAATCAGACGACTCACTTCTGAACTTGTCGATGTGCTGTCAATATCCACACGAGCCGAAACTTTATCGTTAGCAAAGTGAAAATCGAGTTCAAACTGATCAAATGCAGTGTTTGCCTCTGTACTTTCATCTTCAACGAGAGAAGTTCCTGCAGACATATCCAGAAAACCAGACAGCGACAGATTATCTGTCAGTTTCACTTGAGCATTGGAAATACTCCATGATGACAGAATCAAAACTAAGGCAACCAAGCACAGGCTTAGTTTCCTTTCCTTGTTAGAAACCAAATTAAACCTCCTTAAAGTTTAATGGGTTTAATTAAAAAACTTAAGATTATTTAGAAACTTCAAACAACGTAACACTACAACGCTAGACACACGGTCACAGATTCAAAATTGTTGATACCCGTTAATGAGCCCAATTATGAATCCATATACGCATTAGAAAACACAAAAGCAAAATGTGCTAGGACATTTTTGCTCCCACAAAATAATTTAGATTAATCGTTAACCATTAAGAGCAATAGCTATGCCATCAATAACCTAGATTACAAAACTGAGTGGAGTACAGGTAATTCCTGGTGCAATACTGGATTACTAGTAGATAACATGCCTGTTTTTTAATCAGAGGATTGCGAGTAAAATAAGCGGAGAATAGCAGAAGGCAACTGTATTACAGAAGGTCTGAATCTTGGCTATGAGTACCCAGAGGAGGTGATAGCCATACTAATTTAGTGGTTTATATTTAAAATTGTAATAAAAGTCAAATCAAATAAAAAGCCCAAGTTCAAGTTTATCTGAACTTGGGCTAGATTAAAGAATAAGTAATAGCTAGCTTATCCTAGTGGACTTTCGCTAGGATAGGCTTCCATCCCCATTTCGGTAATGTCGAGTCCTGTTGTTTCTGTTTCTTGATCGACTCGTAGTCCAAAAATTGCCTTAATAACTGCCCAGACAATAAGTGCTAAGACAAGTGTGAATGCGCCTACCGCAATAACACCTATAAATTGATTTACAAGTAGACCCACACCGCCTCCATAGAAGAGTCCATCAACACCTATCCCTCCCAGAGAAGCTTTTGCAAAAAGCCCTACAGCTAATGTTCCCCAGATACCATTGGTTAAGTGAACCGAGAGTGCCCCTACTGGATCATCAATGTGGATTTTATCAAAGCAGAGGACGCTGAACACAACCAGGATCCCTGCGATAATACCGATAATTACGGACGGTATTGGATTGACAAACGCGCATGGGGCCGTAATGGCAACTAGTCCTGCTAGTGCACCATTGACAGTCATGCTGAAGTCCGGTTTACCTAACACTAGCCATGAAACAATAGTCGCAGTTAAGAGACCTGCTGCACAGGACAGATTTGTCGTCACCACAATGTGAGCTACAGACTTAGCTCCTTCCCCTGATATGCCCATTGTGCTACCAGGATTGAACCCGAACCAGCCGAGCCAGAGAATCATGCCGCCAAGAAAGGCAAGTGCCATACTATGGCCAGGAATTGGTGAGACCGACCCATCATCTCGATACTTGCCGAGTCTGGGGCCAAGAAGGATAATTCCAGCTAAGCCTGCCCAACCACCTACTGAGTGAACAACTGTTGATCCGGCAAAATCCCACATTCCCATATTTGCTAACCATCCGCCTCCCCAGATCCAATGTCCAGTAATAGGATAACTGATGGCGACAAGGACAACAGTAAAAGCCATATAGGATTTATAGTGGATACGTTCCGCTACACAGCCTGAAACGATAGTGGCGGCTGTTCCAGCAAATACAAGTTGGAAGAAAAATTTAGCGAAAAGCGGAATACCAGTCCAGCTAATAGAGTCATAAACCCCGTTATATGCATCGCCTGTAACAGGACTATTGTCAGCACCAGCAATAAACCAGCCTGTAGTTCCCATGAAGGAGTTACCTTCCCCAAACATGATTGCCCATCCAATGATCCAGAAGGCTATAGACGAAATTCCGAAGACGACAAAATTTTTGCCTAAGATGTTGACAGCGTTCTTGGCTCGGCAGAAACCAGCTTCGACACATCCAAATCCCGCATTCATGAAGAAAACCAGCATACCGGCAATCAAAACCCACAAGGTATCGACGGCAACATCGGTTGTCCAGACTGAATCTCCCCCATGTTCGTCAGCCAAAGCCACAACAGAGGCGAAAGAAACGAGTACGATAAGGATGGAAATTTGGGACAATCTTTTGGCCAGAACCGACGCCATGTCCCTAGCCTTTCGGCCATAAACTCTATTCATAGGTAAATACCTCTCCTTCTTTTTTTTATGTACTCCTATCAAAGCAAAAACTACGGTAGTTTCCCACCGTATATAAATTAACAACTTTATTTTTAACTAAGAAAAAATCACCAATAACAAACTGTAGTTGCAATATTATCTACGATAGTAATTATTTGCCTTTGTAAAATTAAAGCGAATTGTACGATGTAAACTAAGAGATGCTCGCACAAGATTTTCCTTATAATAATGCAAACAATATTACATTGCTACATTATATTATAGCAACAAAATAATATTGGCAAATTATAACAGTTCAAAAAAAATTGCAAGATCTAAATTCGAGAAACCGTTTTGTTGAAAGTCCGTAATTTTGGATGAGCTCATGGAGTTTGAGCCAAAAAGATTTATCCCACTTGCTTTGTTGCAATGTTATTCTTTTTTTGACTTGTATTGAGTAATGTTAATTCTCGTTTGTTTTCAAACTATGCGTGTCTTCAGATTTGAAAGCTTGGCAAAATTATTTATTGCTCGGACAAATCCTGCGAGATATAGAGCAACAAATGTGCCATTGGAATGGAAGTTGGGAATCTGCTAAGTACATTGATTTGTATTTTACTTTGTTCTATGGAGGCGTGTAGGTTTTCTTGGCAAAGCTTTGCCAAGAAAAATCAGCAATGGTTGGTATAATAAGGCTAGATAGTTCGAATGTGACAGTTAATAAAATGGGGAAGCGTAACAAGGGAAATTGTCGTACACTCATTTTTTTTGATCGATCAGTAACCCTGATGTGGGTTGGCTAGAATCTTCTGTGGATGTACCACCGATCGATCCAGAGTTGGAGGGGGACGATTGGCTGATCTGTTGCAGGTGTTGCTCAACGTCCTTAACTTGCATACGCTTAGATTCAGCAACGCGATGAAGTTCTTGCCCTCCTTCCATCTTCATTGCTTCCACCACACCTGCAGGTTTGAGGCTGCTGGCTGATGTTCCTTGGATAAGTAATGTTGTAGCAATTGATCCAATCTTAGACATTTTCAATGAATTAAGCGTTAGTTAGAATTGAGTTTTTTGCATGATATGTGTTAATTGTCATAATGGAGGTTTCGTCCATTATTTGCCCCTCCTTGATTCCATGTCCAAACATTTCTAAAGAAGTTTTTTTTCTCTGGTGGCAGGTGATCAATTATTTCTTTGGGTACAGACGGTTTGTGAAATTGACAACCAACAAAATTATAGCAATTAAAGACTGCAATTCGAGGATAATCTGGATTTTTCCATGTATCTCCCGAATGACACAGGTTTTCCGTGAATATGATAGCTGAACCTGGCGGACAATTGTACGTTTCTAGTAAAGGTGATTCGACACATCGATGTTCCTCCGGCATGGGAAAGTTTGACTTGTGACTTCCGGGCATGAATAGTGTTCCTCCATCACCTAGTTTGACTTCATTGAGCTCAAAAACCACGCGAGTTAGTGCAGAATAGATTTTTTCGTTATGGCACTGGTAGCTGAAATTCGGGTTGGTATTGCGTCCGCCGCCATGAGGTGTTGGCCCTTTATCCTCGATGTTTCGGTAAGTGAACCAGCTTGATTCCATACGTACTTCACCAATGACCTCGTTTAAAATTTCCATAATAGCAGGGTAATCAATTAGTATTGAGGCGGTGCCACCTGGAAATCTTCTTTCGTGTATTGGTAAAGATTCTGGATTGGTGCGAATGGTTTCAATTTGCTCTTTGAGGCTGTTAATTTCTGTTTTTTTCAGAACTTCAGGTATTAGCAAATACCCTTTTAAATCAAAGATAAACTTCTGTTCCTCAGTCACCACATTCCTCTGTTTCTGATTTTAAGTATGATATTAAATCCTATTCCAAGGTTATCATTATTATTTTGCTATAGCATGAAATTTAGTACAAAAGCACTAAATAAAACAACTTAATATATAGGTTACTAGATTTTGTTCTTAATTCCACCTATAGAGGTTATGTTTAATTTGTTTGGATTACTTTGTCCCATGTTGGCGAAATCCCCCCGTGTTTGCGAGTGGAGACATCAATGACTGGAGTCTCAAGCCCGACGCCATGTTCGATTAGGACATCGAAGTATGGTTCTCGAGTTTCGGCCAGTGTCCTTAGTAGTAGTTGCCGAAGTTGATTTCTAATTTCAGTCTGAGAGTCGACGAGATTTGTTTGTTCATAGGGATCTTCTTCTAGGTCAAACAGAAGTTCATGCCCTGTTTCATAGTAAGTGTATTTCCATTTATTGGTGACCAATCCACGCCAGTCGAGGAAATCGAGATTCCATCTCGGATTTCCACACATTTCCAATAAGACATGATTGGGTTCTACAAATGGTTTATTCAGTAGTGCTGATGAGAAATCCTTACCTTGCAGATGGCTAGGCATATCCATTTCCAAAAGTCCAAGTGTGGTCGGCAACATATCAACCAAGCTAAAGAGCTCATTACGCATACCTTGTGCCGGTATCTGGTTAGGCCAATGAAATATAGCCGGGACACGTACTGATTCCTGATGGGGATTCTCTTTCCGTTCAAAAAGTCCATGGTTTCCCATAAAGTCTCCATGATCAGAAAAGTAAACGGTCAAAGTATTATCTGCAAATTGTGTGTTCCTAGACAAAGCATCTGAAAGACGGCCGATGTTCCAGTCCAAATTTTCTATCATCGCATAATAGATGGCCAGTTTTTCTCGCATTTCCGGTGTGTCTGAAAAGTTTGGCTGGGTCTTTAGCGCAGAGGGATCAAAACGCATAAATTGATCTGGTACATCCAAAGGGAAATGGGGTGGTTCTACGCTCAAAACCAGGAAAAGTGGTTTGTGATGACCATACTCATTTAGGTATCGTATGGCCATGTCAGTAAGAACATCGGTTTGATATCCCTTGATTTTTCTGGGATTGACTTCGTTTTGATGATAGTAGAATCCTTCGAAAGGAGCATTGTTAACTTCAAAGCCAAACCAATCCTGAAATCCTCCTCTATGGTATTCCGGTGTGCGCATTGGCCAACGTGTATAGTCTTGACGGTTTTGGCGAACCTCGTCTGGTTCCTGATCCTGAACAACCCCGCAGTGCCATTTGCCAAAGTAAGCAGTATGATAGCCAGCTGTCCGTAGAATTGTTGCGGTACTGGGCGAGGTCGCCTTGTAGACGTCAAAGAAAAACTGCACAGGTCCAGCATGAGCGTAGCGACCGGAGAAAATCGTTCCCCGTGAAGGTGTGCAGATAGGACAATTGGCGTAGGCATTGCGAAAACTAACCCCTTCTGATGCCAGTTGGTCCATATTTGGTGTACTAACGTTTTGATCTCCTGCATGACTCATGGCTGTTCCGCAGTGTTCATCTGAAAGAATATAAATAATGTGTGGATCTGTCATTTTACTCCTAATATTAGAATTTAGAAAAAGTCGAAAAATCTACTTCAATAATACATCAAATTAAATTCCGATAGCGTATCCGTCACGACGAGGATCAGCTCCTCCCATGAACGTACCTTCTTCTTGGTCGATAGTTATCCCTTGGCCTCCTCCTACTGCTGCAGTCCAAGTTGGAAGTGCACGGACATTATGCCCTCGTGCAGTAAGTTCCCCTCTTATTTGGGATGAAATGCGTTCTTCAATACCCACGTCAGTGCCGGATTGCTCGATTCGGATGCGAGGTGCCTCAATTGCCGCTTGAATGTTCATTTTATGTTCAATTAGATTCAGAATTATCTGGGCTGTTGTCTGTAAAATACCGTAACTTCCTGGTGTGCCAAGTATCGCGAAAAGTTGATTTCCTTTCCAAATATGGCAGGGAGACATGCACATCTCGATCTTTTTGTGGGGAGCGACAACATTTGGGCTTGCAGGTAAAAGATCGAACCAATTCATGAAGTTATTAAGGAACATACCCGTATTACCTAAAACGACACCAGATCCAAATCCTGAGCCGAGACTCTGTGTTGTTGCTACAGCGTTACCTTGGTTGTCAACTACGTCGAAGTGGGTTGTACATTCGTTGATCCATTGTCTAGGGTCTCCAGGTGATATTTCCCCAGCTAGTTTATGTATAGAGTAACGTTCGTCGCCCCCTACTCCCGCTTCATATCTAATTCGTTGTCTTTGGGCGGCGGCATAGTCTTTTGAAAGTAAACCTGTTATCGGTGGGTTTTGGCTACAGGTGTATTCTACTCTGTCCACACTGGCTAGCTTAATGGATTCAATTAGCAGGTGAAGGTAATCAGTTGAATTGTGTCCTAGGTCACTCAAAGAATCAGTTTCTAAAATATTAAGCATCTCCAAATATTGGAATCCGGAACATGGTGGTGGAGGGCAATAGATCTTATATTCTTTGTAAGGTATTGATATTGGATCATGCCATTCCACCTGAAAGTCTTCCAGGTCTTTTTTGGTGATTAGACCGCCATTTTGATGGGAGAATTCGGTGATTTTCTGTGCGATTTCACCACGGTAGAAAACGTCCGTTCCACCTCTAACAATTTGTCGGAAAGTGTTGGCAAGATCTTTTTGGATCAGGACTTCACCCGGCAGAGGTGTTCGGCCGCGAGACATCATCACTTTTGAAGCTGTGGGGGAGAATCGAGATGATGCGCCATCCATAAAAAACGCATTCTTAACAGTTACTGCATATCCTTCTTCAGCATATTCTATGGCCGGCGAAAATATATCTGATAAACTCATGCTCCCATATTCATTTAGTAAAGACACCCAGCCACCACAGGCGCCAGGAACCATGCCTGATCGAATACCTTCCTCATTTGATCCGGGTGTTGAATAGGCGTCAGGAGTTGCTTGATATGGGCTTGTCCCCATATAATCAAGTACACGGATTCTTTCCTCTTTAGCGCTATAGATCAACATATAGCCACAACCTGCTATACCTGACATATATGGTTCGACGACATTTAATGTGGAAGCGACAGCGACTGCCGCGTCAAAAGCATTTCCTCCTTGCAGTAATATACGTGCGCCAGCTAAACTCGCAATCGGATGTGCACTAGCAACCATACCGCGTGTACCTGTTACGGTTGGACGGTGAGTGATGCCGTGTGACGGAAATGCCATAACTAATCCCTATCCTGAGTTACGATTCAATCCGAATTAAGTCCATTTCCATTATTAAATAGATGTGAATGTTTGTCAACTGGTGGTTGTATTCAATTCAATTAAACCCCGCAGGAGAGGTCTTCAGCTGGCATGGTGATAGAAACGAACATATCCTCCTAGGCGTAATAGGCGAGACCTTTAGCGTACCCAATGACTATTTTCTTCATCCGTTTGGTGTCAAACTTAACTGGCGGCAATCTGAAATTTTGCCTTGTTTACTGATTTACTGAGGTAAACGCCACTCGAGAATGCCCCCAGACATGCCTTCTTGAAGTTGTACTGTTACCCGAATGCTTGTCGTTTGCACAGCGTCGAAGGAAACACGATTGAATACATCTAGTTCGATACCATAGGCGGAAGAATTTGTGACGGGTTGCCAAGTTGTACCGTTGTACCATTCCACCTCCCAGGATTCTGGAATACGACACTCGCCACGATCACCATCATCAAACCAATAGACCTCTGCGCAAGAAATTTGCTTAGGTTCCCCAAATGTAAGGCTGATCCATTCGCTTGTTCCTCTTTGATCCCACCAGGTAAACCGGGGAATTGTCTGGTCATTTGAACCAGACGGCATCAGATTATCGTTAATGGCATCCAGTTGATTGAAAACAAAGGAGGCTGAAGGTTCTCCTTCGATGGCTATTGTTGGTTTCAATTTGGCTTCAGCTAGAATGGTACTTTCTGGTAACCAGACACTCATGGGGCCAACCTCGCGGTTATCCCAAGCATGATAAGGAACAGCCGTAATTTCTGTCTCTTTGTCCAGTGGGGATGTCTGATATAGTTGGTTTTCCCAATCAATTGGGGAACGTCGCCAAGCTTTACCTCGTAGCACAGTTACTCCACCTAGCAAATCCTCTTCGAAATGGGGTTCTAGATGAGTGTTTTGGGGTAAGGCAATATCCCGAACTGATCCTCCGTTATCTGTTGCTTCCAAACAATAGACTACCGGACCACGACGTAGACAGGTGTACCCATGATCAGCGACGACTTTCGGATGGGAAATAATTCGGTCGATCGGCATTGGCATCTCCAGATCTATTGTATCGCCCAGTTGCCACTCGCGGTCTAGGCTGAGATAGCCGTTGTCATCAGGTGGAATTTCGATCAGTTTTTGATTGATTTTAGCTGTTGCTTTTGCACACCATTCTGGGATCCGCAGATGAAGTTTAAAGGTTGTTGGATGTGTTGGTCGGACAACTAGTTTGACGTGACCGGACCATGGATAGTCGGTTTCCTGTATTATCTCAATTGACCTATTATCAAGGGAGATTTCTGCCCTGTTTGCTGCGTACAAGTTTACCCATACTGCGTCAGATGAAGTCGCATAAAAATACCCTCCGACCTGCGGGATAAATCGTACTATATTTGTCGGACAGCAAGCACAGCCATACCAAGGCTGACGATGATGATTTCCACGGCTAGCCAAAGGGTTAACATAGAAGAACTGATCTCCAGTTAAGGAAACACCAGAGATGGAGCCGTTATAGAGTGCCTGTTCGAGGATGTCTATGTACTTCACATGACCGTGCAGTAAAAACATTCGGTGACTCCAAAACACCATGCCGATAGCTGCACACGTTTCAGCATAAGCTGTTTCGTTGGGTAGATCATAGGGTACAGTGAAACCTTCGTTATGTGCTGAAGGGCCAATTCCACCAGTAATGTACATTTTGTGCAAAGTCACGTCATCCCAGATCCGATCCATGGTCTCAAATAGATCTTTATCATGAGTGTATCTAACCACATCAGCAACACCTGCATACAGATACATTGCTCGTACAGCATGTCCAACAATCTGGCTTTGTTCGCGTATGGGGATGTGATCTTGGGCATAGTCCCGATCGCTTTTCCCTCGCTCATCGATGAAAAACTTGGCTAAATCAAGATAACGCTTTTCGTTGGTTGCCTGGTAAAGTTTTACTAAAGCCAATTCAATTTCTTCGTGGCCGGGAACACCAACCAATTTGTTATAACCGAAGACGTTGTCAATCTCGTCAGCAAATCGAGTGGCAATATCCAGCAAGTTTTGTTTCCCGGTTGAGTGGTAATGGGCTACTGCCGCTTCAAAAAGGTGTCCAGCACAGTATAATTCATGCATCACAGGTAAATTGGACCACCGTTTATCTGGTTCCACCAAAGTATAGTAGGTATTCAGATATCCGTCTTCCTGCTGCGCGGCAGCGAATTTTCCAATCAAACCATCTAAGTAGGTTTCTAGTTTGGGGTCTTGATAGGTAGCTAGGATGTAGGCTGCACCTTCCACCACCTTGTAGAGATCTGAGTCGTTGAAGTAGATACCCTCAAATTCACCTGCTTTTAAACCTCCTGCTACTTCAAAGTTTTGGATTCGGTGGGTAACTTCACAATGGTGAAAGCACTGAGGTAAGGTTGTTGTTCGATTGGCCTCGATCCGTGGTGCCCAGAACTGATCCGTGAATTCTACCTTCGTCACTGGAACCGCAGTCAAAAATTCATGGGATTTATTTAGCATCAAATTCACCTGCTATTTATAGTATACGAATGCTCAATACAGTTTAGCATATCGGCTAACGTTGCGGAAATTATATGCCATATGTTCCTAGAGAGATTGCGATCTCTCAGCTTTGGCTCTTGGAATACAATTTACAAAAGGTTCAATAACGAATGGAGGATGAAGGAAAGTTACTCAATTTTTTCAAAAGGAGTGCTATAGATCGGAACTTGGAGTGGAAGTTTAGCCATGGCAGTATTGTCATGTTCACTAACAGGGGAATGGTGCTGATTTCGTAGGAGAACTCGACTGTGGGAAAGCCGGTAGTCCGCAGTGGGCACAAATTTATATGATGATTGGTTCCTTTGGTTTGGTCTTCGAGTTTGAAATCACAGATAAACAGTTCTAATGGGGAAGTAGCATCTAACCCTAATGTATTTCAAGAACGAGGAATTCTAAAGACTGAACATCAGTAGTTATATTGTCGTTTTTATTGAGTGTAAGCATTTTATGGAAAACACATTTTCCCGGTTAAAAACATTTTTGTGCTAATTGGAAAAAAATAAGGAAAAATTGAAGTTACTGAGCTTGATTTGAGGCTGAAGTCGCTATATAAAAATGAGTACAAATTAATACGTGTTTCCGAATTATGTTGGTAACAGCAGTACGATCTGCTTCTACTCATTTTTACTTAATTCTTAATGTTGCCCCAAGTCATGGCCAATTTACTGTTAAAATCGACAGCCATTGATTCTTTATAGTTTTTCTTTACCTCTTGGGGAGTAAGGGCACGAAGATAAATAGCGACTTCGTCGATGTCACCTTCAAAATACCAAGGCTTAATAAAATTGTTGCGATCATGTCCCACAGCCAAGACAACATGACTAATTCCCGTTCGAGTTGCAATCTTACCTCCCTGATCACCAGCCGGTGCACCATTCAAATATAAAGTCTTTATGTCATTCTTTTCGTCAGCTACATAGGTGATGTGTGTCCATTCTCCACCCTTTACTGGTGACTTTGTTTTGAAGACACCAAAACCGTCGCCACCCCGTTGAGTTTCGACTGTTCCATCGGCGTTTAGTTGTAACCAAGCATCACCTCCACCATTGGGGTTATCGTCCCATATGATAACCTTCGGCCCATCAGGCAACTTACTAACTTTTATCCACATGGCATAGGTTAAGTCTTGACCTTCTGTTACATCCCCCATAACAATGTAGTCTTCTTTCCCATTAAACTTCAGAGCTTCGTTGACTTTACCCTCAACAATTTTCGGTCGGCCTTTAATCTCCCCGGGATGCTCGTTTCCAATTTGATCTAGTGCTTCACCCGCATTAATGTCGGTATGTTTCTTGTCAAAGGTCCAGTGGCCAATCAAGCCGTCCTCCACTGCCTGACCTTCTGTTACTACAGGGTATAATATTAGTGATGTTATAGCGGCCAGAAAGATAAAACTCACAGTTATTCCAAATTTCATTCCATTATCACCTTTTATTAGAGCACGAATATTTCTAAGTTCGGATGCTGAATAAACAAAGAAGTAAGGGGTGGATCCACCCCTTACTTCCCCATTCAGGTGGTTACGTTCTGACCACCTCTTACGAATTGATCATGGAAGGTGCCCTCTGTTAAGAGATAGCACCTCCCATGATCATGTCATAATTAGACATTTGATCACCTCCTGTTTTCATGGAGTATGCAAAAATAGTATATAATATAACCCCCAAAAGAGCAAATTTTTTTGATATGAGTTACCTACACCCTAATATCGTTATAGCAGAACCATGTGCTATCGGCTTTCTACGTCAGTTTGTCTGTAGATCTACATGTAGTAACTCAAATTTTCTGGCTGGAATTAATGTGAGCAAAAAGCATTAAGATGGGAGATTCGTTACCACGATAAAATTTCAATACCTCAGAATTGGATTGTGTTTTTAAGTTAGTAGGCCACTGGTTCATGATTAGGAAGGCAAAGCCATAGCTTGAGGTGAAAACAAATCACTATATTAGCGGAAGTCTTATCATATTTAAAGTCTAATGTCCTCATTTCTTGGTCACTGAAGAGGAGATTTTTAGCGACAACTTAAGCTTATCATTTGCCACTTCCACGAGACCTTAATTTTATCGTACCCAAAGTACCATGATAACTCATGGTACACACTAGCTTATTACGATAATTTTTTGATCTGGAAGTTCTCAAAACGAATCCAATGTTCCGCATCCTCCGGACCATTATAACATTGAATGCTAACTTGGTCGTCGCTTGGCGTGGGCAATTCTCCAGTTGCGGCAGTTTGGAATTCTGTTCCATTTTCAGGGCAATATTGAGCTTCCCACGAATTCACAGAGACAACTAAACGTAACCGAACACTCTCTGTCATCATCGACTGTTTCCCGGGAATGATGTAGAGATCTCCGTCGATTAGTTCTTTAACTTCCTTAAATACTGGTTTGCCGTCGTTATACCAGGTAATTCCAGCTTGTTCGTACTGTTGAATAGGGTGAGTGTGGTTGGTAACTGTTACTTCGATAGCAAATGTACCGTCATTACGGTTTGGTGCTGGGCGAAGTAAGGCGTTCTTGACAGTATCTGCCACACCAGGCACAACACGGATTTCCAATCCGTTATTTTGAATGCGCCAATGCTCTGGATTTTCCCTCAACCATGACCAACCTTCGTCTGGTTTGGTATCAAAGTTATCTTCAAAGATTGTCTGCTCGTTGGGTGAATTCATGCTAATACCTCCATTTGATTGAGGGTTTCATAGCAATTTCGGAAACAGGCTCACGTCTAATAGCTAATATAGTTTTTCTGCTTATTATCCACAATAATGAAAACTGGCGCTATTATCAGATACGCTTTCTCGAATTGCGAGTTCCCTTTGCTGGAAATTAAAGACTCTTTTTGATTTGGAATTCAATGAATAAACATTTAAACTGTTGTTTTAAACAATTTTTGAAGTGTATCATGAAATGCATAATTGATCAAAATAATGTTATCATATTCATACAGTTAAGTATGCGGATATGCAGTGGTTAAGATAGGGGCAACCGGTTTTTCATATAAGTATTTTTTTTGAAAATTAGAGCGCCAACTTCTTAAATCCTGTTATCTAAAGTTGATTGAGACAAGTGAAGGTATACGAATAAATATTTTGAAATTGGGGATATAGTAGTGGAGGCAGTAATTTCGGATCGAATATTGGAGAAGGAACGTGAGAAAAAAAAGCGCAAGACAGCGATTCTCCTCTCTCTCATTGTCCATCTTTTTGTGTTGAATGTTATTGTGTTTTTACCACATAAAAATTATGTGGGAGGTGATGACTTTGTAAAAATTGACTGGATGCAGGAAGTTCCGAAAGAACGACTTCGAAGAATGCAAGTAAAACCAAAAGTTAAACCTGAGAGAGTTCTTAAACCAGATCAACTACTTGCTCGTACAGCGAAACTAAAAAAGGCAGAAACTCCGAAGAATAAGCTGACTGAAGTGAAAAAATGGGAGGAACGACTTCTCTTAAAAAATGCAGATCAAGCAAAGTTGAGTGAGAAAATTCCTGATTTGATGACAGATGCTAAGCTAAAGGATGCAGAAGCCTCAAATCTTAGTCGACTTGTTACACAAAATCCCGCTATTGGTGGTCGAGGCAAGGTGACTGGGCGGGATCGCATTAAAGGTCAGCGTTCCGGAATGGATATCGTTGATTCGTATGGCGATTCAGAAGAAGGATTGCTAGGTGGTGGTGGAAATCTTGGTGTTGCTGATCCTCTGGGTATCATCGATTTTTTAGGTGAATTTGGAGGGCCACAGGACGTTGTTTTTTGTTTGGATGTATCGGCAAGTATGCAGGCAGCAGGCCTGCAAAAACTCGAAATTGCGATTAGTTCTATTAAGGATTCCATGCTGGCTCTCGGTGAAGATGACAAGTTTAACATTGTTACATTTCACGCTATTGCACAGTCTCGGCATAAAACTATGAAGTCAGCAGATATGGATGAGATCATGCGTGCAATGAGCTATCTTGATAGGTATACACCTGAGCGAATTAACCGGAATTTAGGCACGAATGTCTTGGGAGCCATCGAAAAATCGTTTGAATCCAATCCAACTATTATAGTTTTAATCACTGATGGGTTACCGAAAACGCCGAAGGGAATGGAGCAAGCTTTTGAAACCAACCCTAAAAATATACTTGAAGAAGTTAAGATGAAAAATGTTAATCAATCGAAAATATTTGTCGTAGGTTTGGAAATAGATCTCAGAAACGCAGATGCAGAAAGACTCAGCTTTTTTGAGAAACTGGCAAGCGAAACTGGTGGACGCTTCAAGATGATCGGCAGCGAAAAATTGGTACGGAATACCCTTCCTGTGGAATCAAAATAGGCAATCAGTAAATATCCAACCTAATGTGAAATGAAAAAGCTATTAATTAATACTCTGGTTTTGGCTGTTTTATGGCTCGTTTTGGATAGTCATAGTATAGCTGATCCACAAATTCAAGTTGGTAGCACCAAAGATTTCTATATACATATGCCTGAGAGCAAGGTTCAAGCTACTTGCATTGCAATCGGTAAAAACGTCTGCCTCTACATTGATAATTCGGTTAAAAATCTGATTACAGACGTAGAAGCTGAAGAAATCGTAACAGAATTTCGCGACAAAATTTATCCCGAGATACACCAATGGATTGGTGAAGAACCGCGTCCTGGTCTTGATCGTGATTCGCGTTTTACGTTGCTGTTGCATGACGTTGGTAACGATAAATCGGGTCGTGATTACGGGGGGTATTTTTCATCGGCAGATCAGAATCCGTTAGCTCCAAATAGTAATCGTGGTGAAATTCTTTTTATGGATATTTATACTTACCTACAGCGGGGGAAGAGGACGTTTTATAAGAGCTTAGCCCATGAGATAACACATCTTGTTAACTGGTATCAGAACGGTGGGCAATCAGATGAAACATGGCTTGAAGAGGGAATGGCATCTTTTTCCGAATACGCTATCTATAGTAATATGCACCAAATTTTCATTGAGGGGTATCTTAAAGATCCAACCGTCTCGTTGACGGAAGCTAACACACCAAATGTTCAGTATGGTGCTGGTTTTATGTTTCTGCTGTATGCATATGAAAATTATGGGGGCAGAGAGTTCATCAAAGAGTTGGTTCGTCAGGATCAGCTTGGTATGGCTGGAGTGGAAGCAACATTAGAAACGCTGGGGCGGCAGGAAAAAGCTATCGATATCTTTCAAAATTGGATGGTGGCAAACCTTTTCAACGATCGATCTAAAGGCTCGCTGTTTGGTTACCGAGAATTACATGAGCGTTACAAGGTTACTGCACCGATTCCTGAAATAACGAATTATCCAGCAGAAGGAATGGGTAGTGTAAAGAGCTTTGGGGCCTCATATATGCGGTTGAGTAATTTACCTGAGCAACTTGAGATCGCTTTGGATGGCGAGGCATCCAATCATCTTTATGCGCAACTGGTGATTTCCTACAACAATGGTCATGTTTCGATAGAAAAGTTTACCTTCGATATGGATGATGACGCAAAACTGGAGATAAAAGATCTACTTTCCATTGAGCAACTTATCTTAATTGTTACCTCGACCATTGATCAAGATTTTCGCTATAGTTTCACGGCGATTGGTGATTCACCGGTTGATGTTGGTGCACCTCGATCCAATCGTTTGCTCATGCCGTCTGGTCAAATTACTAAAAAAGACACAGAAAACATGTTTCAGCCAAGTCACCTGTACAAAAACATTTCCTATCGGCTTAAACCTACCCAACGAATTCGGTTGACCAGTGATTATCAGGATTTGTCTGTTGTTGAGGGGAATCTCTTGTATGCAGCAAGTGGCTGGGGAATCGAAGTGTTTGATGTATCTAAACAGTTTAATCGTATTGCTGAACTTTCTACTCCAGGGTATGCACAGGGCATCCGAATCAAAGGTGACCTTGCCTATGTAGCGGACGGAACCGCTGGGGTGCAAATAATCTCTATTGAACGACCGGAATTTCCCCAGATTATCCACACAGTTAATAAATTTAAAAATGTTGGTCAGGTCGAAGTTTTGGATGATAAAGTGTATGTGGTAGATATTGAACGGGGACTACATATTTACGATCTCGATGCTTTTCGCCAAAGACCTGCACCGCCGATGATTGGTTATTATCCAACAAGAGGTGAAGCGTTTCATGTTGATATCTATGATGGGAAGATCTATCTCAGTGATAAAAGTGGTATTCACATACTCAGCCTCGGTCGTGCGACTGTTCCAGTCATAATGGGAACAATGCCAGTCTGGGGCTTTGATTTTCAGCTTCTAGATGGTTATGCTTATATAGTCGGATACGGATTGGAAATTGCGGATATCGGCAATCCTCAGAAGCCAAAAGTTATTTCAACGATAGGCACTTCAAAAGCAACGTCTATTGAGATTCAGGATGGATACGGTTACATTGCTGGGCAGCAAGGAGGTCTAGTGATTGCTGATGTTAGTGATAAAAATCAGCCAAGAATTATTGCTAGACAGCGAACGGTAGGAAGTACAGTTGACGTTGTTCGTAATGAGAACAGGGTTTACTTGGCGAATGGGCTAGATGGCCTGCATATTGTAGATGTTACTAATTTACACCAGCCAGAATGGGTTGAGCATTTTAAAGGGGCGGGAGGGCCAACGGATTTCTTCGCGGAAAATGGAAGGATTTATGTTACAACAGAATCGAGTCTCAAGGTAATTGACGGACAACGTAAGGCTATCCATATAGATATTGAGTCCACTACTAGTGTCTCAGCCAAAGATGGTTATGCATATGTGGCAGCGGGTAAATCAGGAGTTTTTGTCTATGATTTTAGCAATCCACAGCGACCTGTTGAAGTGACCCGAATACAAATACCTTCAGCTGCCATCAATATCCAAATTAATGAGGATTTGGCCTACGTTTGTGCGGGAGATATCATAATTTTGGATATCTCATCTCCTCAAAATATTCGCCGTGTTGGTCGAATTCAAATGAGAGGTACTGCTTATCGTCTGGCATTTGAAGCAGATCTAGTCTATGTTGCAGCGCTGAGTGATGGTGTTCGGGTGTTTAGTGTCGCGAATCCAGCCAATCCTCGTCCAATTTCAGGATATGAAATGGGTGGCAATGCACTTGGTGTTGCTGTGAAAAATAACAAGGCATATATATTGGACAGTGATATTGGTGTTCGGGTCGTTGATTTCTCGAATTTGGGTCATCCTACAGATGTTACTGTCTATAAAACAGAAAAATTGCCGGTCGCCGTCGCGGTTCGCGGTGATTATGTTTATGTGTTGGATCAAGGGAATATCATGCTCATTGATGTACGAACTGGTGAAACAATTCCACAGGATAAGAACCTGATTTTTCCTTCTGATTTAATGATTGTGGGAGATACACTCCACATTTTGGATTTATATGAATTACAAGCGTTTCAAATCAACGAATCGATTTTTTCACTTCCAGTGGAAGATGGAATGTATAGCAAGCATACACCAGAATATCTTAGCCTTTATCGTAATTGGCTGGGTCAAAATTATCCTAACCCGTTTAATCCTGAGACTTGGATCCCATTTGAACTTGGGGATCATGGTGAGGTAGTGGTTTCAATCTATAACCTTAATGGCTCATTGATTCGACAAATTCAATTTGGTCAGTTATCTGCAGGAAAGTATCTGACTAAGGATAAGGCTGCTTACTGGGATGGCCGGAACCAAATTGGTGAACGCGTCTCCAGCGGCCTATATTTTTACCAGCTACAGACAAGAACGTTCCAGCAAACGAAAAAGCTAATTGTGATTCAATGATCCGCCGATTGTTTACGCAATTATGGTTGAACCTTGTTTCGGGGTTTGCTATTATCAAGCCAAATATAAAAAAGCGATAAAAGGAAACACCAATAGTGGGAAGCATACCTAAATTTGAAGCTGTTCAGAAAGTAGACCCGCCTACTTGGGCTCTATGGGAACGGAGGATTATTGATATTTGCAACCAAGCGGGGGTAGCGTTTGTTGAGCGTTATACTCGTCCAGATGGTACTTTGGTTTGGCGTGACAATTGGCCGGGTATGGACGGGTCAGATGATGCTTATGAAAGTTTCTGGACTTTTCCGTTATTTTATTTATTAGGTGGCAGCGAAAAAATTCATTATTTAGCACGTAAGGAATGGGATGCAGTCACTTGGCAGTTTACTGAATACGGGCAGGTCTATCGAGAGTTTGATGCCTACTATGATTGGATGCACCATGGGGAAAGTTATAGTTATCTCTATTATTTGGGATTATGTGATCCACATGTCTTTAAAGATCGACAGCGTGCGTTCCGCTTTGCCGGGTTCTATGTTGGTGAGGACAACGAGGCGCAAAACTACGATTCAGAACTGAAACTTATTCGATCACCTATCAATGGTAGCCGGGGGCCTCGGTACGAAATGTCACCGGAAGACTGGTCTACCCACCGTGATGTATTGGCTAACTATCCGGTTCCGTTTGAAGATATTCCAGGTATTGATACCCCCAAAGCAGATTGGAATGACGACGAGATTTTTGAACGTATCTTAGATTTGCTTAATCGCCGTATGGCAAAAGGAGATGTCCCACTGAATCTGACGGCAACCAGTATGATCGTACATGCTTACTTATATAATGGCGATCAAAAATATAAGAATTGGGTGGTTGATTATATTGATGCTTGGTATAAACGAACTAAAGAGAATAATGGAATTATGCCTGATAACGTGGGGTTATCGGGAGAAATTGGCGAATGTATGGATGGCAAATGGTGGGGTGGTTATTACGGTTGGCGGTGGCCACACGGTGCTATGAACCTCCTAGAATCCACGATTATTGCTGGTTTAAATGCTATGTTACTGACTGGAGATGAAGGCTTTTTGGATCTCGCCCGGTCACAACAGGATTTGTTGTGGTCTTTGGGTCGGGAAGAAAATGGTGATTGGGTTGTCCCTTTCAAACATCTGGATTCGGGTTGGTCAGGGTATGGAACGATGTCGCCTAATTTCCCCCTTCAGTTGTGGAATGCCTCACAATCTGATGCCGATCTTGATCGGATTTTGCGCTTGGGAAATCCAGGTAGATTGGATAAAGATCTCAGCGGTCGGGATTCGAACGGTGCTTGGTTTCGTTATGTCAATGGTGATCTCTCAGATTTTCCAGAAAAAGCTCTTGAGTCCGATTACCAGGAAATTTGCCGGCGTTTGGACATGATTGATAATGATGATACTGATCCGACAACTTGGGATGTCCACCACTGGCAAGCCAGAAATCCAGTAGTATCCAAAGCACTCGCGCAATTGACTACAGGGGGGCCATCCGCCATATACCATGGGGGTTTGTTGAATTGTCGGGTTCGGCATTTCGATCCAGATCAGCGAAGATCGGGATTGCCAGCAGATGTGGCAGCGTTAGTCGAATCGGTATTTGAAGGCGGTTTTCAACTCCAGTTAATTAATTTGAACTCGACCGAATCCAGAAACGTCATCTCCTTAGCAGGCGCGTTTGGTGAACATCAATTCTTGGAAGTTGAGGTTGTTGGTACTGGTGTTAATACACCTGTTGATTGCAAATGGATTCAAGTACACCTTATGCCTCGATCTGGTATTACGCTTCGTTTAAAAACAAGGAGATATGTCAACCAACCGACTTATGATTTTCCTTGGCTTGTTGATAATCGACCTATGGAGCCAATCAAATTGCGTACACCTGAGATTGATCCAGGAAGTGTACCTGTGGGAGGATGAGCGATGGGGGTCATGTTCACCAAAATTGAGGAATGGATTTCTCTGGCACGGGAAAAAATTAAGAGCGAAGGTGTCAGGCAAAACGATTTGGACCAGTTGGAACAGATATTACAAGTCAAATGCAGTCGGCAAAGATTGCTTTATTTGCAGGCAACGACACCAAGTATTAGATCAAATGTTATTGGTATGGCTCAGCATGAGCCAGTCAATGGTGCTATCACACAGATTGAACCAGACACTGATGATTGGAAATATCAGACTGTTCATGACGCCATTGTTGATGGTTGGCAAGCTATATTTTTCCCTGGTCAACGAACCAGTTTTGATGATCAGGAGATCGATATTTTAGGTTACGAATTTATCTTGCAGAAGATGGAGATTTATGATGAGTGATAAACCTTACCTGCTTACTGATGACCAAATTATTAGTTTTGTTATTCATGGGTATCATATTGTAGAAGTAGATTTTCCCGATGGTATCAACGAGATGGTTTACGATGAAATTAGTCAGCTCGAAAATAATCCGGGCGATGGTATTCTAGATGCTGTACCAAAGTTATATCAAGTTTACGATCATCCCCAAGTGCGTGGAGCACTTGTTAGTTTATTGGGTAAAGACTACCAGATGAGTGGTCATAGACATTGTCATATTAATCCCCCTGGTTCTCGTAGCCAATCGTGGCATCAGGATGGTGTTAATCAGCGGCATCATCAGGTTCGAACAGTTTTAGCGATGTATTATCCTCAAGATGTAACGATGGATTTAGGCCCAACCGTGATTATGCCGGGTACCCATTTCCGAAATGCCCCTACGGACTTTATGGCAACCTATGCTAATCTTCGTGATCAAGTCACTTTAACTGTAAAAGCTGGTACGATTGCTATTACTCACTATGACATTTGGCATGCAGCTGCTAGGAATATTGGGGATCGAAACCGTTATATGCTGAAATTTTTATTCAATCGAGTTAGTAATCCTGTTGAGCCAAGCTGGAACCATGATCCGGAGGAAGTTGTTTCGTTAACTTCCCGTTTTGCTTTTGAACGTGCGTGCCAGTGTTCGCAGTCTGATCACTATAAAGAGCGAGGGTTACGTCATAAAATGTGGAATCATTTACTTGGGAGAGGTAAGGAATAGTATGTTAACTTCAAGGCAAATAGATCACTTTGAACAGAAAGGGTACTTGATCTTTGAGGGCTTAATTCCATCAGAGAAAGTAGAATATTATGTTTCTGTTTTCGATCAACTGGTTCAACATGGGAAATCGCTAACTGAACACCAAGATCATTATGCTCTGGAAATTGACAAAGATCGCAATTTAATTCCGGGGATTCTTCATAAGGTCCAAGGTGTTTGTGTTGAAGAACCTCGTATCCTTCAGTTAGCCAAAGAGCCTGAAATTCTTGACCGAATTCAGTGTTTGCTTGGCCCCGATATAGATATCTTCGGTACCAAATTCTTCCCCAAGCTGCCTCAGGTAGGTCATTCCGTTTACTGGCATCAAGACAATTTCTACTTTGGAACGACATCTGACCAGATTATAAGTTGCGGTATATATTTGCAAGATACTGACAGAGAAAATGGTTGTCTGCGCATTATTCCCAGCAGCCATTTACGAGGTGCTATTTTTAGTCATCACCGCGACCCCACCACGCATGGCAGCTGGGCAGAAATTGATGACAGGGAAGCGATTGATGTTGAGATGTCAGCAGGAACTGTGGCTATTTTTTCCGCTAACCTAATGCACGGTGCGTATGACAATAATAGTGAACGTAGCCGTTATAGTACAGCTTGGCACTATATCCCTGGGGAATTACAGTTGGAACAGTTTCCTCGCGGTGGTTACGAGGATCGACACATTGTTCTTGGTCATTAGGTTTTAGGAGCAAGTTAATGTCAACAGACAAGCAAATAGATCAATTTCATGAGCAAGGGTACCTAATCCTTGAAAAACTAATTGATGGGAAAAGGTTAGACTACTACCTTTCAATATTTGATGAACTTGTTGATCGGAGTAAATCTGTGCCGATTGGTACACCGCATTGGTCGTTTGAAATCGATGCAGACCGACAACAAAATCCCGAGTTACTTCATAAGGTTCAAGGCGTATGCGTTGTTGAGTCACGCGTTCTAGAAATTGCCAGCACCCCGATGATTCTTGATCTAGTTGAGAAATTGACAGGTACAGATATCGATGTCTTCGGTACCAAATTTTTCCCCAAGCTGCCTCATGGTGGAACATCAGTCATGTGGCATCAGGATAATTTCTATTTTGGTACTACCTCCGATCAAATTGTGAGTTGCGCTATATACTTCGACGATACTGATCGAGAAAACGGATGCTTGCGTGTGATTCCTAAAAGCCATCTTCACAAAGAAATCGCAACACATAATAAGAACCCGTATGGTTATGGGCATTGGACTCAGATTGATGAATCACACGCTATTGATGTAGCTGTTCCAGCTGGTACTGTCGTTTTCTTTTCATCGAACTTACTCCATGGCACATACGAAAATAAGAGTGAACGTAGCCGTTACAGTACAGCTTGGCATTACATTCCAGCAGATCTATCATTGGAACGTTTCCCGCGTGTTGGATATAGCGACCGACATGCCGTTCGTGGCAAATAGTGTAAAGGGGAAAGTACAATATCTCCGGACACAGCCTTACAGAAAACGGAAACAATTAATTCGAAATGGTCATTATATTACTAGTGATATTTCAATAGGAAATTTCCCATAGGAACTCAAAGATGAATCGGACCGATTTCCAAGTTCAATTGAACAACCGTCGCTGAAAATATCAGAGATCTGGTCTCTAACTTCAAAGAAGCGACAATCAACTAATAAACCGTTTTTGTATGTAAGCATATGATACCAATTCATTGCTGACACTAATACTGAACGAGGAGATAGAACCCTATGATTACCAGCTTAGATTACTACAACGTTATTTGGGATTCTCCCAGTCGAGATCACAACGGTTCAATGCCAATTGGTAACGGCGACATTGGTTTGAACCTTTGGTGTCAAGAAGACAGGGATCTAGTCTTTTATATTGGAAAAACTGATGCTTGGAGCGAAAATGCACGGTTGCTCAAACTTGGCCGTATTAGAATTCAAATTAGTCCCGAGTTTCTTGTCAACAACTGTTCTTTTCAGCAGGTATTGAACCTCCGGAAATGCGAAATTGTAGTTCGCCTCGGGCAACATCCAACTGAAATCGTGTTACGGGTTTGGGTGGACGCAAACCAACCGGTTATCCGAATCGAAGCAGATGGAGATCATCCGTTTGAGATTCAAGCCCACTTAGAGGTTTGGAGAAACAAAGATCGATTTCTTGAAGAAAACGAAATTCATAGCGCCTATGGGCTGAGTGGATCACCGGAAAGTCTAGTTGTTCATGCAGACACTACTATAACTGACCAAAATAAGGTTATTTGGTATCACCGCAACTGTCGATCGATATGGGCGGAGACGTTAGCACTCCAAGGGATGGAAAGCTGGCTTGATCAAGGCACCGATCCTCTTCAAGATTTGACCTTCGGCGGGCTTATCCAAGGAGAAAATTTCGCCAACTCTGATGGAATCAGCCTCAAATCGACAAAACCAGAAAAACATCATTTAGTTTCCATTCATCTGTTAACAGCTCAAACAGTTACACCACAGCAGTGGATCGATCAACTGCAAAAATTGTCTCACCAAACCAATTTAATCTCGTTAAACCAAGCAAGAAAAGCACATCAAAAATGGTGGACAGATTTTTGGAATCGGAGTTGGATTTTTGTCAGTGGCGATGAATTTGCAGAAACGGTGACACGCGGATATATCTTGCAACGATTCATGACCGCCAGTGCCGGACGAGGTAAGAGTCCAATTAAGTTCAACGGCTCCATTTTTACCGTTGATGCCTTGCTGGATGGACAAGATTACGATGCAGACTACAGGAATTGGGGAGGACCCTACTGGTTTCAGAACACTCGTCTCTCCTACTGGCCGCTGCTGGCTTCCGGTGATTTTGATATGCTCCAGCCTTATTTCCAGATGTACATAGACGCCATGCCACTGGCTGAAGCGAGAACACTACGTTATTTTGGACATGACGGAGTGTTTTTTCCAGAGACGATGTATTTCTGGGGTGCATATCCTCAAGACAACTACGGTTGGCCGAACCAACGTACCGGTTTGCCAGTTCATACCACTACCAATCAATATATACGTTATGAATGGCAAAGTGGTTTGGAACTCCTCACCCAGATGTTAGATTACTACGCTATTACCCAGAACGATAGCTTTCTATGCTCAACCTTGTTACCGATTGCTGAGGCCGTAACCACTTTTTATGACCAACATTATCCAAGATCCAGTCAAGGAGAACTCCGGATTGAACCTGCGCAAGCCCTGGAAACTTATTGGGATTCGGTTAACCCAATGCCGGAAATTGCTGGGTTACGCTTTGTTCTTCCCAAATTACTTGTTTTGCCGACAGATTTGATCAGCCACCAACTTAGAGAACAGTGGACTCGGCTTCTGGTGGAAGTTCCAGAACTGCCAACACGTCAAATTGATGATCAGGTAGTTTTGTCTCCAGCCAGTGAGATTGGACCAAAGAACAATCAGGAAAACCCAGAATTATATGCTATCTTTCCATATAGGCTGTTCGGTGTCAGTAAGCCTCATATAGAGTTAGCGCGCCAAGCCTTTACACACCGACAACATCGTGGAAGTCACGGATGGTATCAAGATGACACGCAAGCGGCATTTTTGGGTGAGACTGATCAAGCTTACAACTACATCGTCAACCGTTTTCGTCAAAATCATCCCCAAAGTCGTTTCCCTGCATTTTGGGGACCTAATTTCGACTGGTTGCCAGATCAAACGCATGGTGGAAATGGCATGATGGCCCTCCAGACAATGTTGATGCAAACAGAAGACCAAAAGATCATACTTTTTCCCGCTTGGCCACAGAATTGGAATGTTGCCTTTAAATTGCATGCTCCACTCAATACAACAATTGAGGGTGTTTACAATAACAGGAAACTGGAACATCTCTCAGTGACTCCCGAAGCACGATTTAAAGATCTCGCTCAAATGGCCCCAGAATAACTTTGAAGAGTGGCTTATCAATGTAAATGTTGGGAATTCCATGTTTAATTGGATTTGTGCACTGGAATTAGATCAAGATCGTCAAATCATAGCGGGCAGTGAAAAAGCGCTGTCCGATGCTGTTAGGCGGGGGCTGATCTACGAGTTGGAACTACTTTTCGTCATAATGAGCATATTGATACTGATTCAACCAATACTGAATTGGTGCGAGAGATGATGGATTTTCGTATCGTGTATCTACTTAAAGATTACTGGGTGGCCGGAGTTCAGAATCTGCGTATGCCTGTGTCACTCAGAAAAGGATTCGGTCCGCGAGAATCGATGTCCTTCTTTCTATATAATCAGGATGGACACCAAGCGATTGCCCGTCCGTATCTTGACGGTCGAGTTTCCACAGGGTCAATTGGGTCGTCACCAACAGATGATCATTGGGGTATGCCCAAGTACCATGAACTAGACCGATAGGATGTGGATACTAATGCGCCTTCTAGCAACTTTATTTATGCCTTCGATGTATAGTTTTTTTGTTTGCGATCAGTGGGAGGAAGTATACGCGCACGATGCTGATGGTACCCCACAGTACGGTTCAATTGAAACCCTAGCTGATGCGTCAATGGAAGGGTGTGAGGTTAAGGTATCTATTAGCATGTTGTGTTGCCGTTTCAATACAGTTGATGACACAATGGAACATGAAGTTTTTGTTCATGGGGGTTCCTGTTATTATTACACTGAAGAAAAACATTTCACTGTTGCTGCTCATCCATTGGTTTGTGTTAGACTCAATATTCCCTTGCGTTATGCCAGCCGATCATGGGATTTCGGTTGGATTAACCCCTGCAGTGATGGTAACGTCCACTGTTGGTTGTGTGATCCCTACACTCAAATTCCGTCGTGAACAAGGACATTACGCTATGCGCTGGTTCATTAGTAAATCGCGATGATTTTTTAACAGAGTTGGAAGATAACCGCCTACAAACAACAACAGAGGTTCAATAAACAATGAAAACGTTAACAGATAAGATCTTTGACAGTTGCCGATTTCATTTTGATGATATCGTAGCGATTCGACGGGATATTCATATGTATCCTGAAACTGACTTTAATGTTCATAGAACCGCAGATATTGTTGCGAACCAACTGAAAGAACTGGAATTGCAGGTCAAAACAGGCATTGGAAAAACAGGAGTGGTTGGTGACCTTGAAGTTTCAGGTGCGACAAAGCGCATCGCGCTAAGAGCTGACATGGATGCGTTACCTATGCAAGAACTCAGAAATTCCCCTTACAAATCCAGGATCGATGGAAAAGCACATATGTGTGGTCATGATGCTCATACAGCCATGCTGATTGGCGCGGCCAAGGTGATCAGCCAGTTAAAGTTTGAACTTAAAACAAACGTAAGATTCATTTTTCAACCAAGTGAAGAGAAGTTTCCCGGCGGTGCGCCTGTTATGATTAAAGATGGTGTTCTTGATGGAGTTGATCAAATCTATGGCTTACATGTATGGCCTCTGCTGGAAAGCGGGCAGTTCGCAATTTGTCCTGGGCCTGCTTTTGGACAACCTGATGTTTTTGAAATCGAAATCAAGGGCAAAGGTGGACATGCTGCATTTCCTCAGCTAGCGATTGATCCTATTATAGTTGGATCTCAATTTGTGTCGATGTTACAATCGATTGCATCCCGAAATGTGGATGGACTTGAATCTGTGGTCATAAGTGTTACGCAATTTCATGGTGGTACAGCCGATAACGTGATTCCTCAAACAGTGAAACTGTCGGGAACAGTACGGACTTTAAAAAAAGAAGTTCAAGTTAAGGTTCAACAGAGAATTGAAGAAGTGCTTGCTGGTATCACCTCTGCCCATGGAGCAACCTACAACTTTTCTTACCAGGAAGGGTATCCGGTGACATACAATCATGAGCAGTGTGTGACTGAAGCCTTAGCAGTGGCAGAAAAACTTGTAGATGCGAAAGAGATCTTCTACCCATACTCTCCAATTCTAGGTGGTGAAGATTTTGGTTATTATTCGCAGAAGATCCCAGCTTGTTTTATCTTTCTGGGAGCTGGGAACAAAGCAAAAGGAATTGTTAATATGTGTCATGATCCTCGATTTGATATTGATGAGAAATGTATGATTTATGGTATGGCAGTACACGCCAGCCTAGCCTTCAATTGAACAGAGACATCTGAATCAGAGTAAACTGTTCTCATTTAATTCCTATAGTTTAAGAGGTGAAAAATATGAGCGGCCTCGATCGAGAAATCGTAAAAACGGCGCGTGAGAATGGTGTTGGAATTGCGCACAACCTGCTAACAGAAGAAGAACTAAGCTTGGGACGAGAGGCTTTTGATCAAGTCTATCTCGATTTGGATAAAGGTCCCGGAAAACCAGGAGTGCGAGATAGTATTTGGGGGGAGGAGTTATTAAAATCTGCTGCTTTAGAACGACTGTTTTCTCTCCCATATATCATATCTATAATTTCAGGGATTCTGGATGAGTCGCGCCCATTTTTGCAAAAGATGAAGACCAATCGGTACACTCCCTTTCACCAAGGTGTTGGTCGGCATACAGACGGGAAACTGGGCGAACTCTCTCCACCATTTTCCATGGTATCGACTCAGGTATTCCTTGATGATATAGAAACCGATTCAGGTGCTTTAATTTATGTTCCTAGGTCTCACATCCTGCACTATGAGTCAGCCGAGAATCCTGATTATCAGCCTCCAACTAAGGAACAGATTCAAGTGGGCGGTTATGTTCCTATAGAATTGAAAGCAGGGAGCGTGATTTTTCGGTTGCCTGAGGTTTGGCATGCAGTCAATCCAATCCACCACCTAAGACGATATGTTACAGGGACATACACTAGTCGTGACCGTCTCAATGCATCGATGACTGAGAACGTAGATAAAGTTGTACAGTCCCGAAAAAAAATTCCAATTGATACTATCCCACCAAACTTGCGTCAATTCTGGCAATTTTAGTCGGTTGATATCACGTGGACCTTGAAACAACAGTTCGAAAAGAAACTGTCACCAGAAAATGGGGAAATGAGGATTTAATTGATTATGTGCATTTACAATTTGTTTTCCTTTTTTGGCGTTTCTTTTAGAGGCCTAAAAGGTCCAGTCCCATTAGGATACCTACCAATGGAACTGTTTTCTATTTGATTGCCGAATTCAACCAAGCTTAGTATCTGGTTGACACCTGTGCTAGTATCAACCAGCATCACTGTCTCCCCATTCTTTGAAAGTTTGAAATTCGTATGTAGTCCGGGGTGGTCTGTCTGATCTTCATCTGCCCAGACAATAAGGTAACTGCCGGCCGGTATTTTGGCATTTTTTGGGAAGGTCCACTTGAGCGGATTCTCTTTGTTGTCACTGAGGCACATTCTTGATAAGCTGATTTCTTTATCACTTCGATTATAAAGTTCAATCCAATCATCATATTCACCTTGAGGATCACGTAACCTGTGGGAATTGAATGCCATTATTTCATTAATGACAATGGGAGGATTATTCGCTGTTGATGGCATTATGTGGTAGCTAAAGGCCCCAAAATCAGCTTTAGTTGGAAGGAAAGCTGTGGTTCCCAATGAAGATAACACTCGAGCTTCAACATAATAATAAACTTTTGTACCTGTAGGAAAAGGAGGGATCTCACCCAAATATACATTGTTATTGTTTTCACTTGCCGACATTATAACACTGTCAAAAGGAACGTTATAATTGGAAGCATAGTGTAAAATGACATTATCCAGCTTTACCTTGGTGTCAACTACAGCCTTGATCAGTACCTCTTCTTGCGGTTGAGGAGGGGATTGAGGCGAAACTGATTTAATGACAGGTACTTCCTTATCAATTTCAGGGTGACTGAGGAGAAACTGACGACGTTCCTCAATGAACTGTTTAAAACTTGGAGATCTGTGTCCACTACGACCTCTCCCAAAACGAGGAGGTCCTCCTAATAAGTCAGCGGGTGGACCATCACGATCATCTTTGTTCGCAAACCCATCTCGATTACTAGAACTCTCCTCTTCATTATAATCTTGATCTTGACTGTTAATGAAAGCCTGATAGGAATATAATTTTTTGAGGTCCGCTTTCACCGTGGCATCGATCAGGGATTGATACTCCTTAATAATGGGTTCAAGGATGTCCCAGTCCAACCATTCATCAATGATGGTTCGTACATGAGCAAGATAACGTGCTCGAATGTGAGGAACGGATAGTAGTCGACTAATTACGGGTAACATTTCATTATCTTCGTTGGCAACGGGGCTCAACATTCGTTGATTATCAAAATATATGTTAGGACCTCCCCCTCCCGCATAACCAAATGTTTCGTTGTTATCGTGAGATATCAGATGGAAACGACCTTTTGGGTCAAGATAAATATTATAGTCGGCCCCTCTACCAATATAACCGTCACCGTCGATAAACACATTATCCAAAGCAATAAACCAAAGTGCGCTATCAATGTTGAAGATAGGGCGCAAAGCCTCTTCAAGTTGGTCATTAGGCGTTTGATCAAGAATTCTACACAGGTGAATCAAATCCTGCCAAGCATTCTGCGGTACGGTTTTGGTTTTCAATTGATAAGCGGCTTGATAATCACTGATATCCGGTCCATTCCAGACTAAAGAACCACCTCGACTACCTCTTCCAGGGGAAATCTTCCAGCGAGCACCATCTTTGGTTTTAAACCAATCCTGAAGAAAATCCTTATTGAATTGTTGGATATTGGGGTATATTCCCCAGTTTTCACCGTTAATAACGAGCCGAATAAAGTTGGCTTTGGGGGCAGGTAAGTATTGGCGTGAAATTCTGGAGTAAAGTACTTCACGAATAAAGGATGGATCTGAAGCAGAATTCAAAAGTTTGAGCGTTTTATAACCGTAAAGGCGTTGACTTTTATGATCATAATCAATAGCAATGTTAAAGGATTTTTTCTTTGAATCTTGGGTCATTCGGTAAGATGAGTTTCCTCGAAAACTAATACCAACTGAGGCATAGAGTTTTCCATCCACAATCAAGTCAGCGGGAATATCTACTCCGGTCCGGTAGAAATCACTCAACTCCGCATACCAATCAGCATTGGGAAAACGAAGATATAAAGTTCTCAGGGTCTTTTCGTCATATAGACCGACTTCTGTTTTCGGAGCAGATTGTTGGCTAGTCTGTAATTCATTTTGTTCACTCGGTTTTTTTGCTGACTTTGAAGTGGTGCCTTCACTCTGTTTCCCTCGAATACTTTGTACGTATTTACGAGCGGGGCTTCGTTCGTCTCCTTCCAACTTCCCATTTTGATCAGTGTCGAACCGATCAAATAATTCTTTCCTATCGATTGGTGGAGTCATACCCCTACCGCCTCTAGGGCCACTGAAACCACGGCCACGGTGCATACCTCTCAAATCCTCACGACTCAATTTTTGTCCGGTGAAGGCTTCAAGAGCAATAGCTTCGAACATTACCTCTTTCTCTTCTTGACTGAGCTTGGCATCTCCATCAGTATCAAAACGATCTAGATCTTGTCGGTTTAGGTCCGAATCACCTAATGGGGTTTCTTTCTGGGCGCTCGACATTATTGTCACTGATACAAGAACTGCTGTAAAAACTAGAATCCTGATTTTTTTGACTAACATTTTGGGTTTTCTCATTTCAGGTAAATATTTTCTATATCTTTGACGACCGTACTCATCTATTAGACATATTTAGACAGTTATTGTTCGGGATTTTTTCTCTGTTATTTGGGGCTCTAGCGCAAATTAGGTACATTGAGCACTTGACGTTTTTATTCGAAGTTGCATGTGCTTATGGAATAATCAAGCAATTTGCCAAGCATAATAATGATTCCCTTCACAATTTCTGATATAATTTCATCCACTTAACTCACTGGGGAAACAGATAACATGATAGGAAGAAGTACAGTTGTGGCTCTGATTGGCGATCGTTATCATAATTCGGACTATATTCGAACAGCGTTGGGAAAGACACTGGTACGAGACCTAGAATTGACAATTGATTTTACTGATGAGGTTCAGAGTTTGAATTCAGAAACCCTGAATAATTACAGGATGTTAATTATCTTTCGTGATGCGATGATTTGGCCAAACGGTTATGACACATCCTCAGCCTTTAGTGATCCTCCCTTACCCAAATACGAAAATAAACCTGTTCATTGGATGACAAAAGGGCAGGGACAAGCCGTCAAAGATTTTGTTAACACAGGAGGTATGGCTCTTTTTTATCATAATACCACCTATATCGCTGCTGGGAACGAGATATTCCAAGATGTTCTGGGAGCGACAACGGAAGGTCACCCTCCAACACGGCCGTTCAAAATCCGAGTCACTAATCCAGATCATCCTATAATGCAAGATGTCAACGATTTCATTGTTACCGATGAACAGCATTTTATGACACTAGATATCGACCCAAAATTTGTCTTTATGGAAAGTATAAATGAAGATGGTCTGACACATCAAAATATGGGTGCCTCTTGTTACGCAGGGTGGGCTTATGATTACGGTCAAGGCCGGGTATGCTATCTCGCTCCCGGACACACCATTGCGGCTCTATGGAATCCAGAGTATGAAAAGATTCAACAAAATGCAGTCCGCTGGCTGATGAAACAAATCTAGCTGTTTACTGACTAAGGGAGAATTCGGAATCGTTATCAATTCCCGACACAGTTTTTCTTGGTATCTAAAAAGCGTTAAGTGTAAATATTATCTGCTTAAATCAATGCTAAGCCGAAACGAGATATCTTGATTCCACACGCTACTGATATCAGAAAGATTGCTGCTACTTTCTTGTTGTACCATTATTTAATCATCATTCCAAGCTTTATCAGCAACTGATGTGAAATTGGTTTTATAGCGAAAAATAGTGTATTGATCTTAAATAGCTAGGAGAAAATAAATGGATCGAAAAGCGAAAATTTCGTTGGTTAGTTTTCCTCCTTTATCAAGCGATAAATCTGATCGATTAAACAAAACATTGGTCAGAATGGGGCAGTATATCGATCATGCCGCTGAGCTGAGAAGTGATCTGGTCGCTTTTCCGGAAATCTGCAACTATCTGGGTGACAAGGATCCTTGGCAATTTGAACTACTTGATGGGCCTACGGTAACTGCCATGTCGCAAAAGGCTAGGGAGCATAGCCTCTATGTGGTTTGCCCACTAGGAACCATTGAAAATGGGAACAGGTATAATAGTTCCGTTTTGATCAATCGAGGTGGTCAGATTGCAGGTGTCTACCACAAAAATTTTCCTACGCATGGTGAACTGGATATCGGGATTATACCAGGAACGGAAGCACCTGCTTTCCAGACTGACTTCGGTCGGGTAGGACTCAGTATCTGTTTTGATATCAATTATTGGGAAGTGGGTTCACAATTGTGCGAAAATGGGTCTGAACTGGTTATATGGTCATCGATGTGGCAAGGGCAACGAATGTTGACCAAGTGGGCAATTGAGTTTGGCTTTTATATCGGGGCGACCTATTCTGGGCAATCCACATTTGTAGATATAGCTGGCCGAGAAATCGTGGCTGTTAATCGCAACATCAGTGATGCAACTGGCAGTTCGCCGGTGACGTCGACCAAATTGGATTTTGATCGACGCTTACTACACCACGATGAAAATATCGGACGACTACAAAAACTATATCGGAAGTACGGAAGCACCGCCGCCTATTGCGAGTGGTTACCACAAGAGTGCCTGATAGTTTTTGGTTCCCAACTTCCTGATGTCTCAAGCGATGACCTAATCGAAGAATTCAACATCGAAAGCATGCGGGACTACTTGGCACGTGTGCGACGAGATCGCCAGTTGGCTCTTAACCATAAATACTCAGCCAAATCCTCATGAAAATTCAAAACCGAAACTCTAGAGACAATAAAACAAAGTGTTAAAATGATGCGAGTCTAATATCCCTTGTATTTGTCGATAACACTCAATAGCGGTTTGTTGCTCATAAACAATTCTAGGCTTTGACAGAAGAGTTCAACCGTCCTGTCCAAACGAACCGGGGACCCCCCCGCAACGTGAGGAGTGATAATAACGTTCGGCATATCCCAGAGTGGGTTGTCCGCCGGAAGCGGTTCTTCTGGGGTGACGTCAAGTCCCGCACCACCAATTAATCCCTCGTTCAAGGCACGAATCAAATCGGAGCCATCCACAATTTTGCCGCGTGTAACGTTAATTAACAATGCATGCTGCTTCATCTGCTGAAAAGCAGGATAGTTGAACATCCTCTCTGTTTCTTGGGTTAAAGGTGCGCATATAGAGACCACATCCGATTCCTTCAGAAGATCATCGAATCGTCCCATTGGCCAGACAGATTTGACAAATGATGGAGGTTCCAAGTCTTCTGGATCAACAGCAATCGTCCGCATCTCGAACCCTTGCGCTCGCTTGGCCACTTCGATGCCAGTACCGCCAAGTCCAACGATACCAAGTGTACGACCGCTGAGTTCCCAAGCGGAATGACGAATGGACATTCGGTTTTCCCATGTTCGTTCACGTACCGATCGTCCTATTCCCCTCAACAGACCGAGTAACAAAGCCCAAGTTTGATCGGCTAGATGAGTACCAACGATACCCTTTGCACTGGTCAGAACCACATCGCTCTTAACTAACTCTGGAAATAGGACGCCATCCACACCCGCACCGAGAACCTGCAACCATTTGAGTTGTTGAGCTTTTTCAAAAAGAGATAGATTCAAACCGCCAAAAACAATATCTGTATCGATGATTTCTTGCGAAAGTTGCTGAGGATCTTGAGTTTGAACAATCCGAACTTGGTCGGAAATTGACTGAATTTGCTGACAGTGCTTAGCAGTAACAATTGTGTTAATCAAGATTTTCATCTGTTGCCTTCCAATCGTTAGTTCTCCTGTGCAGGAACCTGAATCCCAGCACATGGAAAGACAGCTACTTTAGGGTTTTTAGGTAACTTTTCAGCTAGCGCTTCTACCAACGTACTCCACTGGCGAAACAGAAGATCACTGGAATGCTTTTTATAGAAATCATTAACTGGAAAATGTTCAGAACAAACCAAGAGCTGATCTGCAGAATGAATCTTTGGTTCTGTAAAAGCCATCGGTTCCTGACTTGATTTTTGGTCAACAAAACGGGCATAGTCTACTTGATCAAAAAGGCCATGATAACAAATACCGTCACAGGCTGGATTAATAGCAACTGTGTAATTATTTGTGAAGTGATTTTTCGCCCATAATGCTTTGGTAGTCTGAATCGGATCCGAATCCAGCGGGTAACAATTCAAGACCAAAAGATCTGTTTCCTGACTGATTTTTTTTGGAATTTTCGTTCCATAGGTTTCCAAAGCCAATTTTGCCCCCATACGATGGGCCTTGACATAATCACCAACAAAAACCCCTGCTACCTCCCGCTTGCTATTAATAACAACGTTAACAATGACGTCAAGGCCAAGGATTCCTGCCACCGCTTCAGCTGCGTCTCGATGATCTGGATTACCGCTTTGCCTCTCAATAACAGCATGACCGCGTGACGGACAAAAGGTATGGAAATAGAACATGGTGGCGAACCCCGCAACACCTGGCACAATCAACTTGGCTCCGCCACCGAAACCAACAGATCCATGCGGATAAATACCTCCCAAACAAATCTTCAAATCTGCATCTGCCACCACGCGATTAATATATATCGGCATACCACTAGGAAGATTACCAAACCCTCGAAGGTCTCCTGACATAAAATCGTGACAAGTTACTTGGTATTCTCTGGCAATATTTGCACCAACCTTTTTAGCGATTTCTTCAGGGGTCAGAGCACGGTGTGATCCACCACCTACAACAAAACGTATTTCATCCTTGGGGATATCTCTCAACTCTCGCAAAAGGAAAGGAATAATTTCTGCCACCGGAGTGGGACGACTGAGATCATCAACGACAATAACAGCATTTTTTCTGCCAGCTGCTATTTCCGAGATACGAGGTGTACCAATGGGTAGGGATAAAGCTTCTTCAATTTCAGTTGCTGTTAACTTTGGAGCATCCTGAGGAGTGACAGTATTGACTTCCCAACCTTCAGGAAACCTTAATGTGATCCTTTCATCCCCATACCAAGCTTTTGACTGCATTTTTGCATAGTTTATGGCTGCCATACCAATTTACTTTATCCCTCCAATTTTTTTACTGATTTTGCAGCTAATTTTCGTCTCCAGTTAGTTGTTCGTCGCGAAGGAAATCCTCCGCAGTTTGTCGTCCTTCTTGATAAATTTCCTTCAACTTAAAAATATCCGAAGCTGTGTAATTGTGTAGCTGAGGAGTAATGATTTGTACTCTGTCATCTTTGGGAAAATGGATTTGCTGATTTGACAGGTAAATTCTGAGAACACGCTCAAACACATGTTTGACGTTATTTACTTTCCAATTTGGTTTATGATCAGAAAATGCGAAATCTGCTTTCAGGCCACTAGCGACATCCACTCCAATAATATTGTTTCCCGAATACTGTCTAATTGCGTCATCTAGAGGGAAATTTTGTGATAATCCTCCGTCAACTAACCATTTTTCCTCTACAGGATGAAAGTAGGGGGCAAATAGGACGGGTACGGAGATTGAGGCTCGAATTGCGTCTACTAGACTTCCTTTTACAATTATCACCCTTTGACCATTGGAAAAGTCTGTTGCTCCAACAGCCAAAGGGACTTCTAAATCCTCAATTTTCTGGTTTCCCAGATATTTACCAAACAGCTTAATTATCTTGTCTCCTTGGATCAAACCAAACCGGCTTTTTGAAATATCAAACATTGTTGAAAAAATATTCGTTTTCTCAACAATCTCCCAAATTTCATCTGCACTGTAACCTACGGCAAGTAGGCTGATAATAATAGATCCAGCTGAGACACCACTGTAAAAATCGAATTCATATCCCTGTTTTTCCAGAATCTTAACAACACCAATATGTGCTGCACCAAGAGCGCCTCCTCCTGAAAGGACTAAAGCCGTGTTTCGTTTCTGACTAGTTACAATAACAAGCTATCCAGACATTTAAAATTCAGTTATAAAACCACGGATACTAAGGTTTCCAAACTATTTCTGATAATTCCCATGAATGGAGAATCTCGATCGGTGGGAGTACGCCATCTGGTCCATGCCATTTCCCTGCAAAAATATACATAATGCGCTTTGAACCAAGTGCGAAGCAGATGACTTTCCCCGATTGTTCTTCTACACCCGGAGAACAATTTGTGTCCAGCTGATTACCGTAAACTTCGTGATAAGTAGAACCTAGATTAGCTCCCAACTCATTTTTTACTATTTTGTTCTTGATTTCGACGCTAAATATGCGTTGATGATCATTAGTCGGATTAATAACTAATATATCCTGGTTATTTTTTCTAATACGGAATATTGGAAACAGTTCACCTTCAGTACTACTGGTGTCTTTGACAATATCGAAATTTGGAAACAACTGCTGTATTTTGTCTTCCCTGAAAGGCGTATCAGGTTTAAGCTTTCCTAAACGTGCTTCAGAAACAGTCAATTGGGTTGTCTTATCGGCTGGTTCTTGCAGGAGTTTGTTAATTTGGGCCTTCAATTCTTTATAATTTTGTTGACATTGCTGATGAGATTTACCTTCTCCTTGGTGGTATCCATCTCCTTGGTGAATGTAACGGATTTTTCTTTTTCGGTCAATTAAGAAACTGGTGGGTGACTGGTTATACATTTTTGCGTCCAACCAGTATTTTTGTAGTATTTTCTCTTTTATATCTATGGCTGTTGGAAACTTCACCCCTAGCTGATTTACAGTTTTAGCGATCCTATCAAGAGTTTCGTAATGGGATGGTTTCGGGTGGTACATGCCGATAACAAGAAAGTCTTCTTGGGTGAAAACTTGGTGGAACTCATGTAGTGCTGCGAAACTACGCTTGCAAAACGGACGAACTGCAGTCCACCATTGAACCAGTAGTACTTTGTTTACAAGATCATTGAGTTGTAATGGATCGGAATTGATCCATCTCAGTTTGCCCCAATCGGGAGCTGGTTTCCCAATAAGTCCATCTCCTTTTTCGGCAGTTGTTTGCTGATGGGTTGCTAATGCTAATAAAGTATACAAAATAATGGAGTAAAGTATCTTTTTCATTGCTAAAAACTTGGTTCCAAAATTAATTAAAATTTTGTTTTTCGAAGTGGTTCGGGCTGTAACCAGCCGATGATATCAATTAGGTTATTTTGTTTATCTTGCATTGGAATCTCAATTACAGCTGGTGAGTTCGCTGCCAATGCTTCCTTCAGGATTCTCTCGAAGTTCTCTAAATTGTCCACTCTGGCTGTATAGGCGCCAAATGACTTTGCGAACTGGATAAAATCCGGGTTGTATAGATCAGTATCAATTGTTCGACCATCACAACCTTTTTGCTGAGAACCTTTAATTGCGGTTAAGGCACCATCATTAACAACAACCGTAACCACATTAACGCCGTACATCATGGCTGTAGCCAACTCTGAAACCCCCATCATAAACCCACCATCACCAGCAAAACAGACAACAGGTTTGTCAGGGTGAGCGATTTTGGCACCGATGGCGGCGGGGAATGCGTAACCCAAAGTAACCCCAATACAGGGATAGAGAAAAGTCTGTGGATGACTAACAGGAAACTCGGTGAATGAGGCATAACCAATTGAGTGAACATCGACTGCAACAATAGCGTCTTCAGGTAGAACCCGACGGAGCTCAGGCAGAATCGGCAAACGGGGTTGCTTAGCGAATTCTTCTCGGATTGAAGGCAAAACATGGTTCCAATCATTTTTGCTCGTTTCAATTTGGTCAGTTAACGCTTGTAAGCTTGATTTTAGGTCTCCAGTAATACCAAGGTCGCATTGATACTCCCGGCCAATTTCTGTAGGGTCTTCATCAATCTGGATCAGTGGTCGTGGCGGTTCAAAAGACCAGTTTCTAGTATCAATCGAGGTGAAACGGCAACCAATGGCCAAGGTACAGTCCGCCACTTGCATGGCTTGTTTCGCTTGAAATCCATTGATATTTTGAAGTGCAAGAGGATGACCTTCATTTAACACCCCTTTAGCACATCTTGTTACTGCCACCGGAGCATTCAGCTTTTCCGCCAGATTTTGCAACTCATTCATAGCATAGGAATGAGTAACTGCGGATCCGACCAGTATGATCGGTTTGGATGCTTTTTGCAATTGTTGAATCACTGATTGGATATCATCCCTCTTCGCTGGTTCCTTAGAGTGTCGTTGGACACGATTGGGTATAGTCACTCCATTTTCTCCAGTAATGACGTCCATGGGAAACTCTAACATTGTGGGTCCCGGACGTCCTGTTCTCATCGCCTGGAACGCGTTTTCTACAACAACCGGTATATCTGCTATCGTCTCAGCAATGGCACAGTACTTGGTAATAGGTTCGAAAAAACGCATCTGGTTCAACCCATGAAACATTTTGCTAGGATCCCTAGCATAGAGACTTGAATCGCTTTGACCGGTGATCAACAAGACGGGTACACAATCGGTGAATGCTTCAAGTAAACCAGTTGAAGCATTGCTAGCACCAGGACCGGGAACTGTTAGTGCTACGCCAACCTCTCCTGAGGAACGGGCATAACCGTCCGCCATCAGGGTAGCAGCATTTTCATGACGTACCAAATAGTGTTTGATTGTATCTGATCCCCGACGAAGCAAGGAATCGTAGATCTGTATATTTTGTGTTCCTGGCATGCCAAAAATATGTCGGACACCTTGTGCTTTTAGGCACTCAATTAGTATATCTCCGCCCTTCATTGGTCAGTTCTCTCCGATTTCTATCGATTGGATTCTAAATTCGGATAATAATGATTATAGCAAAACTATGGGTAAGTATCAATTGGGGAGAATATTTGTAATTTGTTTCTGTGTTTCTATCTGGTTTTATATTGTAATGGCTATTGCCGTGTTGTATGATGTCGCTCAATATATAGTTGAATCGTACGATAGTTTCTCTACAGTATTCAATTATGTTTTTATGATTTAAAAGGAAAGCTAATTATGATCTACGAATTACGAACCTATCAGGTTGTACCGGGGAAAATGCAAGAGCTCAACAGGCGTTTTGGTGATATTACGATCCATTTATTTAAGAAACATGAAATCCAAGTTGTTGGGTTTTGGGAAACGGCCATTGGTGAAGCTACCACGACAGAACTAGTTTACATGTTAGCCTTTGAAGATTTGGCCCATTATCAGCGCGCATGGGACGCGTTTATCGCCGACCCAGAATGGCAAGATGCCAAGCGGCAATCCGAAGTTGACGGTGTTCCTTTGGTAAACGTCGCTGGTTCCAAGATTTTGGAACCAACCTCTTACTCCCCGATGCAATGATTGTTTTGATTTAACAAGCGATCTCAATGCCTCAATCTCTTGACGAGGGTAAATGTTGAGAGCTTCTTTAAATTTAAACTCAATACGCATAGGCAACACCCTAGACTCTTTTTTTACCATGAGATTTACTGGAACTAATTGGGATTGTATTGGATGAAATTGCGACTAGCATCTTCAATATTACTAAATTCTCCGATGGCAACGGCAGAGCTTAACGCTGCTCCTACGGCGGTTTCCTCAGTATAAAGTGGTGTTTTCAGGGGGGCTGAAAAGAAATCGGAAACTATCTGGCACAAGAGCTGGTTTTCTCGGATACCATTACCTGATCCAATTAGTGATTGACGAGGTTGAATGCCACTGATTTCTTTCATTTCTTCGTAGAAAACCACAAACTGTTCAGCTATCCCTTCAATCAAAGATCGAGCCATGTGACCAATGGTGAAATTAGTTGTACTCATGCCTTCCCATATTCCGCGCCGGTCTGGTTCACGCCGGGATCCAGAGAAGATAGGTTCACACCTTAGCCCGTCTGATCCAGCGGCAACTTCAGATGCTAATCGGTTCAGATTAGAGTACAAATTGGGAGTGTCATCTATTCCAAATACGGACATCCCAATATGTTGTACAAAGTCGCGCAATACGTGGTATGATTTGCCTCCGCATAAACCGGCACCAACGAGTAAAAAACCGTCTTGCAGAAAAGGTCGGACATCGAATCCATGAGTTGATAAATGTTTGTCAAGAAAAACAGAAATCTGGCCTCCAGTACCTATGTTGATTAACAGGCTATTGAGATAATTTGATACACTGCCGGCAAAGCTAGCTTGATTATCACCACAAGCAACTGATACTGGTATCCCGCTAGGAATGCCAGTTATGTTTGAAGTTGCCTTGGATATCCCTCCGATTATCGTACATGATGGCTGTATTCTCGGAAATTGGGTTACCAATAGTCCTAAGTTGTGGATAAGATCTGCGTCCCATGTTTCGGTCTGTAGATTAAATACCCCTGCACTAGCAGCGATGGTTGGATCAGTGACGGGAGTGATACCACACAGTTGTCCTATTAAATAATCGGGGGCGAAGCAAGCAGTTCTATTAGTTAGCGATTCAGGGGCATTCTGATGCAACCAGAAAAGTGTAGATGCCATGTAACCTGTGGATAATTGACAGCCAGTTTTCTCTAGATAATATTGACTAATTTCCTGTATTGCTTCAAGGTACGTCACCTCACCGTAGAAAGACTGGTTACAACGTTGGTCCTGCCAGCCGATTAGTGGGGAACGAAACCTATTATCTTGGCCAAGTAGTACCATGCCATGCATCTGCCCCGTAACACCAATTGCACTGATATCCATCCGAACCGATTCATCTGCTAAATCTGATAAGACATTATAAGCTAGTTTAATCATTTGTTCGATATCCCATTCGGAGTATCCTTTGGTTTTATTTTCAGATGTTGTGATCTCCGAATTGTTTGAGATGTTTCGATGCAACAATACTGCTTTCGATTCGGTATCAAGTATCAATCCTGAAATCGAAGTAGTTCCTAAATCGAGGCCGATGTATTTTCCCATTGTGCTTATGGTTTGATTGTAGTTAGTTTCCAGATCTTAACTTAAGTGGAAATCGGTTGTTTTTTTTTGTTTTGGTATAAATTATTTGGTAGCTTTTCAGAGCAACTAGAGATTCTTAAATGTACATATGCTTTTTGCCAAATAATTGGACTGTTGTTAGCAAAGTAAAGTGTTTTAGCGGTTATAGATCAATCAGTAGCGTTCTCCTTCAGAGCGAGAATGAGAATTTGGAGACCTATTGAATATTTAGTCTGTTATTTTTGGTGTTTGTCAGCCAATACCAAAAAGGGACTTCGCATTTTGGTAATAGATTTTTTCTTTGTCTAAGTCAGAGATTTTCATTTTATTAATGATGTCTACAAAAATTTTCGGAAAGACCCATGGGTGATCTGATCCAAAAAGTAATCGATTTGGCCCAGAAAATTCGCAGGCATATTCCAATGCTTGCCGGGATGGTGATACTGTATCCAAGTAAATGTTCTTCATATACATGCTAACAGGTTGAGTAATGTTGTCTCTTGCACGTCCTAAAACTTCTGTTTGATGATCGATACGGCCCATCATGTAGGGCAGGACTCCACCAGCATGAGGAATGACAACTCTTAAACTAGGATTTCGCTCCAAAATTCCACTCAGTATCAGACGCAACAGGGCAAAGCTGGTATCAACTTGAAACCCCATCATCGGTATCATCGAATATTCCATAATTTTTTCACCCCACGTTGGTACAGTTGGGTGTAGCACAATTGGCATATCGAGGGTCGCCGCATGGGCATATATTGGCTCAAAATCAGGATCGTCAACCGGTCGACCGTTGATGTGCGAGTACAGCATAGCTCCACAGAAGCCTAACTCTACCTTTGCGCGGGTCATCTCCCGAATTGCTTCTTCCGGTAAATTCCAAGGGATAGAAGCTAATCCTACTAAACGATCCGGATGTTTTTGAGTTAGTTCCGCAATGAAATTGTTGATGGCTTTTGCCCCAGCAACAGAAAGTTCTGATACTAGCATGCAAGGCCCAGGAATATTTGTGCTAATGAGAGAAATATCGATTTTGGATTCTTCCATTGCGCTCAGTTTTTGTTGTACAGAGTATACTTCCGGGAACAAACGAAAGCTTTGAATACCACCATATGTGATCAGATAACTGCCTGCATCTCGGTGAATATTTGGAGGAACCGGATTTTGGGCCAACACGTCAATATATTCTTTTGGGAAGACGTGACTTTGACAATCTATTCGCATCAAATTCCTTGAATTTTTTTTAGGGGTAGAAGGGTAGGATAAATAACTGTATTTTGTTGTTGTATGACCATATATAAATAGTTTTATGGTTCCCAAGCAAGTGAATAATCACGTTGGTCGACGGAGGGATGGCCACCTGGTCCATAGGCCCCATCAGCTTCTGATTGATAGGTTAATGGGATAAATGATTCAGTAATTGAATCTTCTGTAACATGAAAGCAATAAAAACCCAGTTGCGGGTCACCATCTTCCCATTTGTCACGGCATTGAGGCATAGCAATACCTGCACACTTAAAAAAACGAATGCCATCGATTTGGTGAACTGGACGGCGGCAATGAATGTGACCGCTTAACACCATATTTACCTTAGCAACTTTTAAAGCTTCGAAAATACGTAATCGATGTGGTGGATCAATAGTAAAATACCAGTTATTATATTCATGTTGTTGGGTTAAATCCCATTTTGGTTCGTTAATATCGTCAATGAATAGGGCATAGTGCATGGTCATAACATGGTGCTTGGTGTTTGTTAACCTTGGAAGTTCATCTTCAAGCCAATCCCACATTTGTTTTTCGTGTGGCAGGCCAGATCCAGCGATAGCAGCGTAAAATCCGCTGAAGCGAACGTTCTTATGAACAAATGACCAGGGAAATTGGCCAAAAATCTCGGCAAATCTATCCAATTGTTTTGCCGAGACTCCCAATGATGGATCATCTCGTCCCGTTGCACCTTTAGCTAACGTATGTTTGTTCCCAGTATCCATGTTACCTGGAATGGCGTAATATGGATATGAAAGCGTATTCAATTCCGATCGAATAGCTTCAAATTCATAATCGTGTATTGATCCATCTCTTGTTAGGTCTCCACCGATTAGTAACAAGTCACTTTCTATACAATTTAACTGATTAAGGGCTGTTTGCCAATTTTCCATGAACCGTGGATTATAGCGAAATGATTTGGGTGACCCCGGTTGCATATCACATATGTGGGTGAAAGTCCACGGTTCCATAGTAAATTTAATTGTAATGCCTTAAGAGTGAATTTCGGATTAGATTAAAGGTAATACAAGGCCTGAGTTGGGGCGTACTACAAATTTCAGATCACTAGTGGAGTAAATCTCGTTCAATTTTTAAATTGTAAATACATCTCTATTTTGCGCTTCAAAGATTTATTTGTCAACGTTTAGATCCGAGCCAAAGGGACTTTAACACTGAAGAGCCTTAGTATAAAAAGGACCTAAATAAATCAATCCTCACCATTTTTCGAACTTGAGCTTAATTGAGAATTTTCGATTGCTTGATTTCATACACGTGTATGCGTTTCTACAGCGAAACGAGAAAATCATAAAGGCGTATTTTGTATGAAAAGGAGGACTAAGGGGTAGGGGTTGCTTTGTATTCATTTAGGAACTTTTAACAAAGCGTGATCTATTATGATAGCATTAGCTCTAATTTCCCCATCTTCTGCCGACTAGCATTATAGGCCAGATGACACAATTGGACAAAAGGATGACTCCAAGGCTTCTCTGCCCAAAATTTGTGTGATCTTGCAAATTATGCTAGCATGAAAAGGTCACAGAACTGTTTTTACATAAAAAGCATTCTCCCAACTCCCACGATGAAACTGAAAGAGATTTAATGAATGAAAACTGACAAATCCGAGATTGATTTATGGCCAAGCGGTCTACCGGCTAACGCTAGGTTACTCCCTGATGAACAAATTGAACAATTAAAAAAACAACAAACCGAAGAGCACCTCACTTGGGTAGAGAAACCAACGTTAACCCTTTATCCAGCATCACCTGAAACTGCAAACGGTTGCTGCGTCGTGGTGTGTCCCGGTGGTGGTTACAACATCTTGGCATGGCCCAAGGAAGGGTTGGAATTAGCCAAGTGGTTCAACAGTTTTGGTGTATCTGCAGCGGTATTGAAATACCGTGTACCCCGCCGCCATCCCGAATATCCACACCAAGAACCGATGCAAGATGGGCAACGTGCCCTGCGTCTGGTTCGTTACAACGCAGCAGAATGGAATGTTGATCCCGAGCGTATCGGCCTGCTTGGTTTCTCCGCTGGAGCGCATCTGTCGTTGATGGTGGCAACACAACATCAGTCAGACAGTTATGTGCGTATAGACACTGCGGATGATGTAAGTGCCCGGCCCGATTTTGTCTGTCCGATTTATGTGGCCTATCTTGGGCCGAACTACAGCGATGATCGTCCAGAATTAGGCTCCTTGGTAAAAATCAGTCAAAACACCCCACCCGCCTTTATGGCGGTAACTCTAGATGACAGCTATCGAGGGGTACAAACCGGCTTGTTGCTAAATCAATTCAAGCAAGCGGGTGTTTCTGCCGAAGCCCATATCTACGCAGTCGGTGGTCATGGTTATGGTATCCGTCCTTCCGGTAATCCTGTATCGAGCTGGCATCACCGATTGCAAGACTGGATGCACTCGAGTGGGCTATTACGGTCACCAAACGAAAGCTAGCTCCTCCCATTCTGACAACTGTCGGGGGTGATCCTGACACCAACAACAGAGGACTTAGAGGTGTCCAGAGAGCAGTTGAGGTGTAAAATGGAAAGTAAAGTTGAATTTGGAGTTAAGTAAATTCAGTGCGTCTGAAATCTGATCTTTTTTTACGTTTGAACCAGGCAAAAAGGGTTAGGGTTGCCATGCCTAGGCCAATTCCAGAAAACCACCAGATCCAAGTATTCCTCTTTCCATCTTCGAAGATTTGGATCAAAATGTCTCGCAGAAGAAAAACTGTTCCAAGATACAAAAAATGGCGGATGTGTAAAGCAATTCCAGCCAGTATCCCCAAGACGCAAATCACCTCTAGAATGATTGGCGGCTAAAAACCGGTAACAGTAGAGGGTTCAGCAAATTTGGGCTTTTTTTGAACCGAATAATTTTTGAACCGAAATTTTCACTTGAGGCTTTTCCTCTGTAACCCTTATAAAATGTTTGAATTAGTCTGAATATTACATTAAGTCAAATCCTTTATTTACCAACGTACTGCTACTTTGATGACTTCTTCTGGTGCATGATAAATTTTGCCGTACGTTTCTGGTAGTTCGTCTGGTGAGACAATTGGATTAGGCAAACCATGCGGATGCAAATTGTCGGAAATGAATAGTTTCAGTAACGTTTCCACAATACGCGATTCACTCCAATAGAGTTCTCGCTGTGGATGGCTGCAGGCGCGGGCTGATATAATATCGATCTGATTGAAATGAAATTCCTCACCGAGTTCTAATGCAGAAGAATCTCCAGTATACATGGCCAATGGTATTACCTTGCCTGCATACCGTACGGCACGGATTGCCTGATTTAGCGCCGCATAGCTACCGCTAGCTTCTATGACGACATCTGCTCCGTCGGGGAACCATTGCCGTGAAGCCATGCCGAGATCATCGATTTCATTAGGATCAACAACTTTGGTTGCTCCATGTTGAAGAGCTAGTTTGCGACGAGCCTCGATTGGATCAACAGCAACCAGGTCCACAGCGCCCGATAATCGTGCAAACTGTACGGCAAAGAGTCCAATCGCTCCCATACCGGAAACAATGACCCGTTCGCCGATCCGAACATTTCCATCGCGAACCGCAGCCATAGCAAAATCTGCTGGATCAATACAACAAGCAGCTTCGGGTATCAACCCATCGGTTAATTGCTTGAAATGGCTACCTTGGTGTACGGATTTGAATCCGCCATATGTGTAAACTCTATCACCTTCCTTAAGATGGCTAACATCCGACCCAACCTCAATAACACTTCCGACAGTTGTGTTGCCAACAGCACGCCATTGTGTAGCATCATGGTTTTGTCTTTGTGAACGATCAAAGACTTTACCTTCTGTATAGGGCGCACTGGTATAAATTGCCTTGCCCAACAATTCGGATTTTTCGGTGCCATGTTTGGCAGCTGTCAGCTCGCTTTTCACACGAACCTCCTGCGGTCCCAGTTCACCGAGTTCATATGACTCCCAACGTGGTTGATACGCATTGTTGCAGACAAGTTGTCTGAGTTCGATCCCGTTAATATTTGACATGTTTTTACTTACCTTTCAGAGTTTGGAGTAGGTATCATGATATGTGACTAGTGTTTTTAAATCAATATTTTAATGTTTGCCTATCTGTTTGAATCTGATGGAATAAATTCGAAAAAACTTGACAGAAGTTTTAATTAGTCATACCATATTACTGACTGACGCGTCAGTCAGTAATATGGTTATTAGGTGATGAACATTAAAAAAGGCGAAAAAAGGCAACAGATCCTTGATTCTGCAGTGGCTGTATTTGCTGAAAAAGGGTTCTATAATGCTAAAGTTACTGATATTGCTCATAAGGCTGGTGTCGCGCATGGTACGGTTTATCTATACTTCCAAACCAAAGAAGATATTTTAATCCAAATCTTTGAAGAAAAATTTGAAGAATTAGTCAGCTACATCTTTATGGAAGTTGGGGTTGAACACAACGCTTTGGCTAAATTACGTCGTCTGATATTGATTCAACTACAGATGGTTGAAACCAATCCTGAGCTTACCGAATTAATGCTTTTAGAGGCAAGGCAAAGTAGTAAGTTTATCCTTAGCTCAGCCATCAGTAAAATTGGTGATTATTGTGACAAGATTGAAGGGATTTTAAAAGAAGGTATTGAGGAAGGCCTAGTTAGACCAGATTTAGATCTAACTGTGGCTTCCACCATGCTTTATTCTGGTATTGAAGGGATTGCGACTCGATGGATGCTTGAGAACAAGCACTATAATCTGAATTTATGCGCAGAACAACTGATACAATTGTTTATCGGTGGTATTAGAAACCTACCATGAGGAAAAATTCGTTTTCGTTCATTTTATCTTTGGTAACTTAAATTGC
>Ga0207984_1000106_pt1 | contig 48779 bp, 38 predicted proteins | sample ETNtaG_30_FD_185760 | JGI IMG/M metagenome (GOLD analysis project Ga0207984, IMG submission 185760) | Marine microbial and viral communities from oxygen minimum zone, Eastern Pacific Ocean - ETNP201306PF43B (SPAdes) (version 2) | ecosystem: Environmental > Aquatic > Marine > Oceanic ...
TCCATTTTCGTCCCCTTGGGTGGTTGCAGCTTGGCCCATTCCTCCGGTTCGATCCGAATATGGACATCGATGACGTTATCCAGGCCAAAGAGCGACTCCGGCCCGGCAGACGGCTTCTCCCCCTGACCAAGCGTCTGGCCAAGCGACATCGCCACGGCAAGAAAAATAACTGAGTAAAAACGACTCAACAAGTACACTTACGTTTTGGCAAGAAATCTCTCGCTTATATTATCATCTAAAGTATCAACTTGGACCCCCACATGCAAAGGAGTCCAGCTAAAGCCTGCTATGCCCAAGGCATTATCTCCCTGCTTTGCATTCACATCTCCACCAGCATCTAAGTACTCTTTGACCGCTTCAACATCGTAACGACTGACAGCATCGTGAATATTCCTGCCCGATCCACACCCCGCCAGCACCACAGCTGCGATTGTTGTGATTAGGAGGTGTTTCATTTTTGGTCTAATCACTCCAATTACTATTCTATATACAAACTAAATACGAGCATTACCTATCCTTGAAGCTAAACCTACTCTTAAAACGCAAATACAGAGCAAAGACGTTACTTGCAACGTGAGCGCTGAAAATTGTATGGAGGTCTATTCTAATCTTTGCGTTATGTGAATTAAGCCGTCGCCTGAATGAACGCGGTGAATGCGGCGTATCATAATAACGACGCCTGTGTGTTCGGTAGTGATTTTTGCCAAAACCTCACCAAAGGCGCTACAAATAGTGCCGAGTTTTTGCCCGACGTTGACATTCTCCAACAAAGCCACCTCTGTGCGGAAATAGCCAGCGACAGGGGCCGTAATCACGTTGTCTAGGTCGCCGTCTCCAAATAAGTGATGTGTTACAGGCTGTAGTTGTGGTTCGCCTTCGATCATATTGAGATGCTTCATAACGTTTAGGATACCTGTGGTGAAGCATCTCACGTCTTCTTCACGTGCTAGTCCACCACCAAGTGCTTCGGTGTAGAGTGCGGGGATGCCTAGGTCAGTGGCGACAGTAAGGCTCCGGCCAGGAGGTACTGGTAGCGGATGTCCCCATATCACGGAACTGCCGAATGCCTCTGCTCCCGCCAGTGCGCGTTTGCCTCGTTTGTCGTTGCTGTGAATGTAGCCGATGAGTGTCGGAATGCTAGCGGCTATGCCGCCGCTATGCAAGTCGATAAGGAAATCAGATGGTTTCAGCAACTTTTCTGTTAGAAAGTAAGCGATTTTCTCTGTGATCGTACCATGAGCATTACCTGGAAAGACCCGAGCCAAATTTTTACCATCAATAATGTTGTTGCGAGTAGCAGTTTCATAAGCTGGTATGTTACATATCGGTACCATTAGCAAAGTCCCGCTTAGGTCTTCAGGAATGAGCTTGCGAAAAATTCGAGGGATTGCTTCAACACCTTCATATTCGTCGCCATGTATAGCCGCTATGACTAGTAATATAGGACTAACTGTTGATCCTGTTATATAAATAAACGGTAATTTCCAGTGACTGTCGTCTGCCCGTTGAGCTACTTCCAGCCATACTGTCTCTTTGGTATTCCGAGGCAATCTTGACACGTCGAGATCTTTTAGGTGCATGGTTGATTTACCTAGTCTAATTTTTTCTTAGAGGACACTCCTTTTTTTAACCGTTTTAGGATTAATTCTAAAATTCGGTCTGCAGTGCCGACCATAAAGTGAGTCGAAGAAGGTGTTGCCTCATAACCGCCTCGATCATATTCATGGGCAAGCGGCAAATACCCTTGGTATCCGCCGCAACACGAAACAAGTAGGCTGTTTGGAAACTGTTGTTTCATCTTAAGCCCAATTTCCGCCAGCACTTCAAACGGTAATCCGACAAATACAGTATGGCCAACCTGTATGAATTGGATGTGGAGTTGTATCTTGTTTTTAGGATATTGTCTTGCTCTGCTGCAAACCATCATTCTATCTTGGAATTTGTTCATCATCAAGCGGTAGGTCTCTCCTGATTTTTCTCCTTTTTCTAGGATTTCTTGTCTGGCGGCTTCGTATTCCGCCTCTGCTGTTGTGGGATCTGTCTTGATAATTGTTTCCACTTCGATCACAATCGAATCGGCTGACAGTGAATCAGACGCATCGTTTTGGAATAGTCGTTCGGACAGAATGGTCGTTTGTCCCAAAATTTCTCCAATCCGCTCACGGCAGTCGCCTTTGCGATTGATAGGTACTGCATCACCTGCGGCACCTAAGGTAAACAGCACTGGACACTGCCAGGCCTGCGAAATTGTCTGTCGTGCGTAATAGGGATAATCGGCTGAAAATCGATAGTAGTCCTCGTCCGGTGAACATCCTGTAACTGGATGGCAACTGAAATTCAGTAGTACCGCTCGGTATTTGTTCTCATCGACTAACCGAAGGATGGCCAGTTCATCATCCACCGTGCTGAACGTATATGGCGTTGAATCGTTTGGGTACAGCAGGTTCATCTCAACCATGCCGTCGGATTTCCTGACCGTTCTTCGGTTAAACAAGACTTGGGGTACTGGTAGTCGTGCTGTTTCAATGCGCATGGGTTGTAGATTATCCAATGCTTCCTTTGCTGCTCCGATCATCTTCTGTTTGAAATTTCTCACGTAGGCTAGGTCTGGATCGATAAACGCAACTTCTGGTTCACTAGAGGTTGTTCCGTGCAGGGCAGGCGCAAAGTGAGTGTGAGATCCTGATATCAGTATATTCGGATAACCCACACCTGTTTTCTGTTCTAGTAAGTTGTAAAGTTCTTCGCAGATATCGTATCGTATTCCGATCATGTCCAGTGCAAAAATCAATACTTGGTTTTCACCGTTGCTTATTGCTAGGCATCCTAGTGATAGAGGTTCTCGGATGCCGCTTGAAGGATAGGTTCGGTTTGCGTAACCGTGTGCCCAAACTGGGTGACTAGGCGTAATATCACGCACCGCCACGCCAAATTCTAGTTCAGCCATTTTTTATGACCTCCTCTTGGCTTTTTAAATTTGCTAGATGGATAACAATTTTGCAAAGTAAATGTTGTTGGGATAAAACGCGGGTAGATTAATACAATCTCCCTAGCTTGTTGCTTGTATAATGCAACAATGTTAATGCCTGATCAATATTGGGTTTGCTACGTCTGTCACCAAAAGCTATTAGGCCATTGATCTTATACTAATACTAAACAATTAATAGCCGTGGGGTGCTACTGTTTCCCATGGGCTTTCACCTTTGAGGATGGGGTTTTCTGGGTGACGTTGTGGCTGATGTCCTCGTCGATAGAGTCGATTCATCCTAGTAATGTGATCTAAGTTTAGAAATAGGCAACGGTTTTTCATCCAAATCCTCCTTAGCATTCACCATCTGTATTCAGTGTAAATCGGATTTGGTTAAATCGCTTGACTAAATCGGTCACTTGTTGCTTGACGGTATCAAGATCTCCCCTCAATGCATCAACGATGCAATCGGCAATGGCAGGTGCGTCCGTCTCCACCATGCCTTGTCGGGTTATTTCTTGAACGCCAAGCCGTAGACCATCGGTTCCTAATTCCTTGGACAATCGAATGGCACCAGTAATGATATTACATTCTTCCAATTGATTCGCCAATGTTTTAGCTTGACCGAACTGATTGACCATCAGTATCAAGGTGTGGGATTCGGTGAAGCCGAGTGCCGAACCGACCAACGGAACGCCCCGGTTTTCAAGTGCTTGCCCTAACGACTTGGCATTAGACACGATGCTCTTAGCATGTTCTTGCCCATACTCGGCCCATTCCAGAAATGTTGCCGCTAGAGCTGGCAACCGGCCCAAATGATGATTACTAACTAATAGTGGTGATATAGCGGGGCCAATTTGTTCAGCGATAGATTTATCATTGGTCAGAATCATGCCACCTTGAGGACCAGCCAACGTCTTGTGAGTTGAAGAGATGATCACGTCTGCGCCTTCTTCCAGTGGGGATTGAAACTGACCTCCGGCAATCAAACCCATTACGTGGGCAGCGTCATAAACTAGGAATGAATCTGGATTGGCTTCTTTCATGGCCTGTTTCAGAGAAAAAACTGGTTTTGGAAAGAGAAAAACTCCTGACCCAATATTAACCATGCGGGGTTGATGTTCTTTGATCAATTCGATCGTCGCTTGCAGGTCGATATTGGACTTTACAGAATTCCATGGAATCGAAACCGACTTCAAATCCACTTTTAAGCTAGATAAGGCTAGCTTATTCGCGTATTGATGACCATTCTCAACTTCCAAAACAGTATCGCCCGGACGGCATAAGGCGAAAGTGGTAGCTATGCCAGCGATATTCCCTGATAATGGGCGTAAATCAACAAAGTTAGCACCGAACAAATCCTTTGCCTGTTGATGGGCGTAGGATTCGATTGCGGCGATAAATTTATTGCCTTGATATAATCGTTCGCCTAGATCGATACCGAGGTAGTTGCCATAGCGTTGGTCTAGTCCACCAACCAAGTAGTTTTCCACAAATGGAGAAGGAACGTTTTCAGAGGCGATCAGATTCAGACAGTCTTGGCGGAAAGATCGATGCCCCTCTAGTAAGGCTAAGAGGTCTTGATGTTTGTTTTTAATTTTCATAGTTAAAAAATCTCATTTAGCTGTTGTATTATACGAATTTGAGGTGATTTCTTTCTCTGATTATATCGTTAAGAATTCGATACTATCTCGATCATCATGAATGTGAATGCGAAGGCGAATCAGATAAACTCGATTCGGAGCTCTCCCACTCTCACAATAAGGAATTAGCAGACTTCCATCTTCCATTAATCGCCCACCAGGATAACCATAGCAGGATGAATCTAGAGAAATTGGAGTCCAGTTTAATGCTTGTTCAACTTCTCCACGGCTCAAGAACAGGTGGAGGCTACCTTGGTAGGTAGCAATACATACCAAGGTCTGATCTGGAAGTACAACTAAACGTGGTGCTTTTAGAACGCCGCTTTCGACAATTCGTCCTGATTCGTTCCAGCTAATACCATTGTCATCTGACAAGAAGATTCCTCCATCCGGGCGCGAAACCATCATTAGTAACCCACTCTCAAAACGTGCGATCGCTGGTTCATCAACGTCTAGATCTCTCCTGTGAATGGTCGAAATCGTTTTCCAGGTTAGGCCCGAATCATCGGATCGATGTATGGCTCCAAACAGTTGCTTTTTTCCTTGGTCGGCGCAGTAGGTTGGCCAAAGAATACCTCCATCGGGTAGTTGAATCGCTTGGGCATGACTCCGTTCGTAAAAAGTACCGGGACTATCAAACCAGAGAGGTTGGCTCCAGCTTTCTCCACCATCGATCGAGCGAATCACGCACTGCCGTGTATTTAATCCTGCTAGATCGTCTTTAAACATATCAGGTGCTTGGTTGAAACCATACCAGGAGGATTGTACATTAATAAAGCAGAGGATCGTTTTGTCTAGGCAAGTAAATAGAGTTACCGGAGAATCATCTAAGGGGAAATCAGTGATGGGTTTTGGTTGACTCCATGTTTTTCCTTCGTTTTTGGATCTAGTCATCATCGATCGGCCTCCGGTGGGAGCATTATAATCGATCGGCCAACCTTCTTTGTCCCATTTTTTTCTTGTTTCCTGATGGAATAATCTGGGTGTAGCAAAGGAGACGTGCCAGTAGCCAGCAGAGTGAACCAGAAGCAAATCCCCGTTGGGGGCACGTTCAATCCCTCTCGCCCAACCGATAAAATCGCCTAGGCCGGGGAAATTGACTGGGCGATTATGATCAAAACCAGTAACGCATAGACGTGCTTGTTCTACTGCTAACATTTATTAAATCCTTGAAGGCGTTAAGGTTTAAAAGGTTGGCCTGTTCGGCGTAGTTCTTTGGTTATAGCAATTTGACAGGTTACATAATTTTCCGATGAAGATCCGCGGTTGTTCAGCATTCCGGCAGCGTATCCGGGGCGAGCATCACCAATCGTACCGACAATTAGGTTAGCATATTCGATAGTGGTATCATAATGGGCTGCGATCAGTCCAACCATTTCACTCCAAGCGATTTTCAGCGCTTCCTCCCAGTTAGCTCCTCTGCCACTGGTCAGGAATTCTGCGGTACTTTCTACCACTTGTCTTTTTTCTACTACTGGGCTGCTGGTTGGAAAGCCTGGAGATCGATCGACCTTGAGGGTAACCGTCGAATCGATCTCAACGCCAGTACCCGTCAATTCACCATCTCCCATTCTGGCATGAACATCGCCCAGTGAAAGATAACCACCTGGTTTCTGTGCCTTGATATGAACTGTACTATTGGACTGAATTGAGTTGAAGTCCATATTGCCACCATGATCGATCTGATGCGGGGCCACTGATTTTAATTCAACTACTCCTATCATTGGCCTTGTAGGTACGACGAAATCGGGAGGGAAATGAATTAATCCATCCCGCACGGCTGCTACCAGTCGCATGCTCCCCCAGTGTGGTCCACCATTGCGATAGAAACCGTAATGATCAACTTCCACATTGATAATTTCAATAGAGACCCAATCTCCGGGTTCGATCCCCTCAATCAAAAACGGACCACCGGGACGGGAATACCGGCGATGAGTAGTTACATCTAGTAACTTGCCTGGTATAGTGTCGCCTGCTGTCTCATAATCGTGGTCGTGCCCTCCCACCGTTTCGATCGCCACTGTTTCACCTAGTTTCAGGGTGCCCCGTACCTGACCTTGCTCCGGGTCATTTGGCCCGGTATAGTAGGGTGTACGTGTGAAAAACCTCATTGGTTTTTACCTCATTGATAGGTGTTTTTATTTTTACGCACTAGATTTTTAATTAATTTGCGCGGAAGGGTCCTTCTTTCTGTACCCGTTGATAAACGTGATCAAATTCCCGAGTGTCGTCATCTAGCCATAGTTCGGATTTGATCCCACGAATAGTTCCTTCTTCTCGGCCAGTTAAATCGGTTGGTGAAATGTAGCTGCGTCCATAGAAAGTATGTCCATTTGGCATGTGCAGAACCCCAACGTGTTTGGGTGGTTCTATTGGCTGGTTGGCTGATAGGCGTGCTAGCGCGTCTTCGTTGACATCAACACCTAGTCCCGGTCCTTTCGGAACTGCGGAACTTCCCGAAATCACTGGGATTAGAGGTGCAACATCTTCGTTCTCTGCGTACTGATCGTCTAAGTTGATCGTATGGGCCGTATGTGTTGGTAAGACAGCAGCCATATGGAGAGCAAAAGCTTTAGTCAATGTTCCACCTGTTAACTGAATTAATGTCTGGATGTTTCCTTTTCCAAAGGCAAAACCTGTAGTTAATGTATTACCCACACCACTTTCCAGCATATAGATGTCGGCTATTCCCTGAAGTAGTTCTTGGATTCCTCCCAGAGGTGTCCCGTGCATAATGATAGGAAGATTAACTTGGTTGCGTAATCTGTGCCAACCGTCAATATCGTTTTTGACCAAAGGATCTTCGATGTAGCCGATAATTGGATGGTCTCTTTCCATTTGCTTAATTAGTGGTAATGCGGAGGCTAAACTCCGATTGCTATTGAGATCGTAGTGAATCTGAAATCCTTCGGGAGCGACTTCTTCGGCCAAACGCGTTTGTTCAATAACATCGTGGTAGGTGCAGGTATGCATTTTGAAAATGGTGTAACCTTCATCCACTGCCCGGAGGATTTCTCCTCGGAAATGTTCCGGTGAAGCTGGTCGGGTCCAGGCAGCTACTGGGATTTGGTCACGTACTTTTTGCCCCATCAGTTTGTAAGCAGGTATTTCTAAGTATTTTCCCATCAGATCGTAAAGTGCGCCACTCAAACCAGAAGCTAAGTTCTGATTAATATAGTCAAATGGGTTTTGACCAACCAGCGGATCTACAATAGATTGGGTAGGTTGTCCCCCTGGGCGCACGCGTTGGTCACCATAACCGACCAATCCGTTATCTGCTTCGACCCTAAAGATGGTGCGATGATCAATACCATATAGATCAACCTGACGATGTTGATATCTTTCAGCTAATTTAGGATAGATTGGGATAACCTTGATGTCTTTGATTCGCATTGGGGACTCCATAATTTAAATCGAACTGAGTTAGGTTTAATGTGACTTTCTATCAAGACAGGGTAGTCTGATTTTGAGGGTTCAGTACAAAAAAATTGTTGACTTGGTTATCTTGATTTTATTCTCCTTTTTTTGCATATAGAAGATTGTTTTTGCTATCTTTATAGAGGAGTTTTAAAGTTTGTTTATTGGTTGAGATGTGGTACTTTGTGACTGCTTGTAAAGCCTTGAAATATTCCTGCTCTTGTTGCATGGTTCCTTCTGGGATTGCACAAAACATCTTGGTGGAAGCAACGGGTTGTATAGATAATTTACCGTCTTTTCCTTGATAAGAGCTGAAGTACCGGTTGCAGCCTCCGGAGCCAGATATTCGATCAGTCATAAACTGTAGTGTGATCTCTGTTTTTAGGATGGTTTCTCTCTCTGATCCGATTCGACCATAGGCCTGTAATAACCATTGTTGGCCTATCACCTGATCTATATCCACTAGATCAGCTTTAGGGGGGAGTGGGTTGGAGTTTTCTGCGACTGGTTGAAGACTGATGGGTTTCTCCGATTGTCGGCAACTACTAATCAGGCTAATTACAATCAGAATTAAAGCTAGCAGAAAAAATAGTCGATTCCAATCTTTCATCTCAATTAATATTTCACCTCTGCAGGGTATTTGTTTTCAATTCAATTGGGATCTGTGCGTGCGTTCAACTGATTTTTGTTGGTGAGTTGGATTGAGCTAGAAAGAATATATGGGAACGTCCAATATTTGTTCGGCTAATCCATCAAAATCATCATCTCTTAATCCATACTCAGATTCCAAGTAATGCCCAATAGCCATAGTAAACCGGCATAGATCTACGCCGATTGCAGTATCTAGCTTTGTTTCCTGTCCATTTGGTGATAGATGTCTAACATCTCCTGTTAGCAGGTTAAACAGATGCGACCAGCAATCGTTGGTTTCTTTCCGTACATCTGCTTGTTGTCGGAAATGCCATCTGCCGGAGTTGACTTCAGTGAAGATTTTTTGTAAGTCGAAATTTTGCAATTGACTCAGGTAGGCAGGGATAAATCTGATAGCCAAAAGGCTTAAGTCTTTCATAACTACTTCATGATTGCCGGAATCGTAATTTTCGGGTGCCATAATCTGATATTTCTCTGTTGAAGGGCTGAATAAACATCTCCAAAAGGTGCTTTTAACCCTTCGAATAATGTTGATTAAATCTTCGGATAAATCATAAACGTTGATGATGTTTTTCTCTATGTCGATACCTCTCAAGCCAGAAAAGTCCCAAGTCCTTTCATCGCCGACACTTGACACTTTCAGATATGCGTACAACGGTTTCAAGTTGTTTCTCTTTATTTTTGCTCGTTTTTTCTTGGCCATAACCTTAATTATTGATTGTTTATGAAACAATGGGTTAAAGTTTTTGGAGGAGAATTCATTATTGTTGTTTGATTAGTTTCCCAAGTTGTGGGGGATGATAACTTAAATTTTAGGATAGTCGTTATAATAACGAAGTGAATATAGTCAGGATTTAAGTGTACCAACTAGGTTGTTTTTCTTATATTGGATTGTTGGTAGGTACCTAATATAAATTATACCATTTATAAGTTTTAAGTTGAGAGCAGGTTGCTAATAATTTAAGATATGCTTCGGGTGTGAAAACTCTGCTATATTGCGTGTGCATGGCATTCTTAAGTAGCTAGTTATGGGGGGATGTTATTTTTTTCTAACATTTTATGTTGCTTTGCTGATTGTAATTGATTTTATTCTCCTTGATTTTGCCCTAAATTATAGCTGTTCTATGTTTGGGTTTTAAATGATTTACACGATTCGTTGATTTTTTTTGCCTTAATGCGGGTTTCTTACCAACCAGAATATCGTAAAAAAAATCTTGACAGGGATATTCATTAGTGTTATCTTTAGGAATTATTTTGGGGCCTGTATGGTTGTTTTTAGGCCTGTCGTATTATGCTGGAAAGCAATTATGCTGGAAAGCAATTCCTAAATGTTTTCTGCTTTGTAGTTGGGTTAGCGTTTGTAGATTACGCTAGTTTACTTAGCGATAGTGGTGATGTTCAGGAAAAACAACGGGAAGTAATAAGTAATACTTACAGTTTAGTAGGGATGATAAATACAAAATTTTGAGGGAGAACTACAACATTATGGATATGCCTAAACGCCCTTTCTCCGGTTTCGAGAGCTTGTTCGTAGTGACAGGCGTATTGGGTTTGATGCTATTATACGGCTGCGCAGGTACGAGTCTTGGCCCACAAGAGCCACTGTTGCCAACGATTGAAGGACAGGCTAAATTTTCAGACCGTTTCCAGTTGGAAGAGGAGCCACAGTTCTTCTACGATTTGTTCGGGAAGGAATTGCTTGAGGGAAGTGAAGTTTATAACTATAGGGAAAATAAGGAGTTTAACGAAGCTGGCGAATTGGTAGTTGGCTGGACTGGGGCGCTTGATAGTGAAAGATTTTCCGCTCAGTTAGACCGGACAATTCTGACTGAAGATAATTTTAAGGGGCGACACGTTGAGTTTGCTATTGGTGATGATATGCGTGTTAAGCCAGCGACCTTGTTTCCAAACAGATATATCATTTATAAGACCGAATTTGATGGTTTTAGGTGGGATATCTCGTTTTCGCAGGAACGCCATCTGTTTACACTGTTGAATTCTCGTATTTCTAATCCGGTAAAGCTGTCTGATGCTGCGGCTAACTTGGCTCCAACACTGGGTCGCCGTAATGGTTTGAATGAGGACGCAGGTATACGGCATATTGAGAACGCTAGGTTAGTTGGTTTTAGGGCGCAAGGGCTTCTTGGTGATATTTTCCGTGTTGGTTTCACCTACATGAACCTGCATAAGGAGCATCCGGAAAGAATTGAGAATCCAATGATGGGAACGGTTCCCAACACTCCTCCTGAAAGGATTGTTGTCCTTTTCCGAGATGATTCTCCCGAGGACAATCATCCAGCTGTTTTTAATCCATATGATGCAAATAGGGATATTGACCTGATGCAAGGTGGTGTTGGGGCAGCTTTCAAAGAGATGAAGGTTACTGTCTGGACGCGTCAGCTTGAAGAACTCGACCCTGCAGAGATGAAGATGAAGGATGACCTTGAGGGTCTTGGAGCATATCGTTCTATCTCTAGAACTGAGTGGGAAGAGTTGGGATTGTCCGAGACGGATTGGGATAATTGGCAAAATGTTCGTAACCTTAAGGCTAAGCTCCTGCCGGCTGAAAAGACTGAAATTGAGGTTGGTCTGGATGAGATTCAGGCTGTCGAGGGGTATGAACCGCCGCGTGACTCATCGGATGGTGATTGGAAAGTTGCTGATGGATTCGGTGCTATGTCGTACGAGTTGAATTTGGGTGAAATAGAGGGCGGTATTGATCCGCGCACTGTTACTAACGTCGAATTCGACATGGTTGTTGCGGGTGATTACAATATCGTTGTTACTGGTTACAGTGAGGCCAATAAGAATGAAGACGACCCGGTTTTGGCTGAATGGATTAAAACGGAAGATGGTCATATTGAAATGCCCTATCGCGATATGATCCAAGCTCCAGGCAACTATGGTCAAAGTGATCATTACACACAGAACCGAGACGATTTAGTTGATAATCCGACGGCTTGGGAAAATACAGGTAGACCTCGTAAGGTACACTATCAATATGGTGCTGCTAGAGCTGCTGTTCTGTATGGTGTTGATTTAGAAGGGACTATTCCTGGGTCAAATACTTTTGTCCGTGCCCATTATTCTGTAAATGGTAAGTACAAGCAATATCCAACCGTTTCCAAGGATAATATCGGTTTTAGTCGAATCTACATTCCAAGAGAAGGTGAGGAAGAACCTGAAGAAGGTGGTCCTGGTGAGGGGGCAAATGTCAGCAAGGACCCAAATACAGGGTTGATAGTTGATGCCAATGGTCTCCCGACCTATTCCGATGTTGACGGTGATCGTTTTGAATCGTTTCTTGGTGGTGATGGTTCTGATGTAGATGGTGACGGTGACTTGGGACGTGAAAGTGCTTGGTTCATTAATTTGAGACAACGTTTCGACAAGCTATATCTGGAGGGGGCTTGGTATAAGGCTGATCCTGGATTTACAACCACCTATCTCAACTTTGGGGCCAATACTGATCGAGATGCGACGTATTCGCTTGAGCGTACGCCAGAGTCGGGTGCTGAGGTTGATCCTTATGATGAAGTCAATTACATGTTGATCGAAGATGATGATGATGATGATGATTGGCCAGATGATATTGACTTTGACGGTGTTCTTCCGCAAGCGGATGATCGCGATCAAAATGGTATCTTAGATTATCAAGAAGATTTTCTCATCTTTGAGGCTGACCCTCCGATTTTTGAGGATCTTGTTGACCTCAATAACAATGGCACTATCGATTCATTGGAGGACGATTACGAACCTCAGTATGAGTATGGTATTGACCGCAAGGGTTATCATGTTCAGGCTAGTTATGATTTGCTTGATAATATGACGCTAAAAGCGGGTTGGTTGAATGAAAAAGAGGTTTCTAGCGCGCGTAAAAACGATTCGAAATATCTTCATCTAACTTATCAACGTGACATTCCGGATTTTGGAACTATCTTGTTCCAAGATCTGTGGAAGAATGTGCAGGATGATATTGCAGATTATTCGATTACATTGCGTGTTGGTGATTTGGAAGCTGAGCAGACTAGGGATGAACTCGACTTTTACAATGCTAGAGTTAATACCTCAACTATGCAGTTCCTCTACACGGCTGTTCCTCAATTGACGTTGGAAGCAAAATTCTTGGTAACTATCCAGAAACAGTTCCAACAGGATGAAGGCAGTGCTATCTCCCTTGATATAGAAGATACCGACAAAGACGAACGTGTCGACTATATGGTGCCGGAAGAGCAAGTGCGAGCAGGTGGTGACAGAAAGGAATTCCCGTTTTATCCTGACATGGGAATTAATCCGCTTGGTGGAGACACCGGGTTGATCTACGACAAGGATAATTGGAATTCTCGTCGTTATCAGAGTAAAACTGCTCGAACCCAGATTACGATTCTTAAAGCCAAGTATGAGTTTCCGCTTGGTGATTTGCCATATGTTGAAAAGGTTGGTGAGGATTTAACATTGACGCCAATGGCCAAATACATATGGGATAAGCGTTTTGATCGGAAAGCTGATCAGATATCAAAGACATTAAATCCTCGAGTTTATGTGCCGACAGATCCTGAAGCGGTTGAGTATCTCCGCTTTAATCAGAAGAGTCGTGAGGATGTTTTGGGTGCGCGATTGGATTATCAGTTCACTCAGAGGTTTAATGTACTTGGGGGCTTCCAATATCGTAAATTTTCAAACAGGGACCAGAGCTTCGAGAAATTTATTGAGAAATTTCCTGAAGATGAACCAATACCAATGCAATATCGTCCGTCCTTGCGGACACGTATTTTAGAGATTCAAGCTATTACTCGTGGTGAACACCTCGGGTTCAATATAGTTGTCCTTGCAGGGTATAGAAAGACGACGATATTAGGTCAACCTGGTGAGAAATCTACCACGAGTAATACGACCTTCGTTCGCGCAATGATGGGTTTCTAAATTCCAAAAAGCCCTTTCTCAACTGGAAAGGGCTTTTAATCTACTGTTTAGCGGAACTTTTCGTAGAATCAAGGGTTTTAACATTGACCCAACTTGAAATTTAGTTTAAATATATTTTAGGAGAAAATATGAAACGTCTAACCTACATCATGGTTGTGCTATTGTACGTTTGTGCAGGTATAGCCCTTGCTCAAGATCCTGGTAAAGTGAATGGTGAAGTTATTGATACTACCAAGCAGAGAGGCCCTGTTGCTAACGCAACTGTTGTGGCTGTTGATTCAGGTGGAAACGAGTTTACGGGTACAACTGATTCGAACGGTGACTATGCAATAGAAAATATACCTCCTGGTCGGTATTTGTTCACAATTAGTTCTTCGGGTTTTGTTCCTAGAAGAGGGGTTCGGCCAACGACAGTTATTTCTAATGGAGATCATTATGTTGATTTTAAATTAACAAAGAAAGATTCTGTCATTGACTTTTTCGCGAAATTTGGATGGCTCGCTGGGATTCCTTTGGCTATATGTTCTATTTTGGGTGTGACCTTTATCGTCGAGCGCGCAATTGCTTTTGGGACTAATCGGCCTAATATTGGGACTGAGGAGTTAGTGGCTAGTGTTACAGACTCGTTGCGTAACGAAAACATTATGGAAGCTGTCTCGATCTGTGAGGAATCTGGAGGTTCCCTTGCGAATGTGTTGAAAGCTGGGTTATTGAAGTATAGCCAAGCCCAAATTGAGGAACGGGACATTTCTAAAGAGGAAATACAAGAATCAATTCAAGAAGCAGGTTTGCTTGAAATTCCGCAATTGGAATCTAATCTAGTATGGTTGACTACAATCGCTGTTGTCGCTCCTTTATGTGGGCTTCTTGGAACTGTTACAGGTATGATTAGTGCGTTTACCTCGATTGCGTTGGAAGGGACTGGAGACCCACAAGAATTGGCTGGTGGTATTTCGATGGCTTTGTTAACTACCGCAGCTGGTTTGGTAATTGCAATACCTTGTCTTGTTTTTTACAATGTTTATGATAGTATTGTTAATAGGCAAGTTCTTGACATTGAAACAGTTTCTGCCGAAGTTATTAACCAGTTGGTTTCTAGTAAAAGTTAATTGCGAATGACTACTAAAGTGTGCAAAAATGCGGAGTATAGCTTTCGCGTTTTTGTGCATGAATTTAGCTTGAGGAGTATTACATGAACGATAAAAAGACGATGCGTTCGATGAAAAAAAAGCCCCAAGAAATGGACATGGCACCGATGATTGATTGTGTGTTTTTGCTCCTCATTTTCTTTATGGTCTCGACCACTTTTGCTCCTATGCCTGGTATTCGTGTCCAATTACCCCCTCCTGGAAAGCCCAACCCAAATAAACCTAAGGGGTTAATTATCAGGATTGCGAATCCAGAGTCTGGTCAAAGTAAGGGTGTAATGGTTTTAAATGATGAGATTATTGAGTATGATGATATTTATACTCACTTGCTTGACCAGCCTATTGAGATTAAAACTATGTTAATCATTCAGTCTGAACGTTTAGTTCTTCATGAACAGATTATTAAGGTGATTGATCTTGCTAAACGGGCGGGAATTGAAGGCGTTGGTTTCGCTGTGGTTGCAAGGGAATAACAAGGAGGAAATTTTATGGCTGCTGTACTTCGAAAGAAAAGTGAGCGAGAGACGACTCTGCAGATGGCACCGATGATTGATTGTGTGTTTTTGTTGTTGATTTTCTTTATGGTTTCGTCTGTTATGAAAAATGAGCCGAGTTTTTCGGTAACATTGCCAGATTCTGAAACCAAGCACGAGTTTCCTCGTAAGAAGTATAATCTGTTTATAGGGCAGAACGATGAACTTGCTATCGATGACCGAACACATGATCTATATTCGATGGAAAGATGGTTGTCGGCAAATCAGGAAAGGATTAGTACGTTAATTATCAAAGCAGATAGATATGCTAAACATGGTCGTGTTATTGATGTGATGGAACGTGCGAAACTTATACTTGATAAAGAAGAAGGGCAGGAAATAGCTTTGATGGTCAGCGAAGAGAATCTTTGATCTGAGGTTCCCTTCAGTTAAGTTTAGATTATTGTAAAGGCAGCCATAGCGCTGCCTTTTTTGTTTTTTTAGGCTAAGTTTTATTTTTTTAGGGAGCTTGAACTGAAAATGAGTGTTGGTGCAATTACAGAGGTGGGATTCAAGCCTTTCCTTTGTAGTCTCTTTTTGCTATTCGTTATCCACTTAGCGTTTACGGAGTCACCGCCGCTACTTTATCCGGATAAGGTAGCTAGACCAGATCAGTTACCAGTTGCTGGCGTTCCGGATAAAGTGGCTAGACCAGATCAGTTAGCTGATTTAGCTGCCAAAGAAAATGTGTTTGAGGTATCTATCTCAGGTGCTGTTCCAAAGCCAGGTATCTACGATTATGTCAACGGAATGCGTATTTCCGATCTGTTGTTTCTGGCGCGTGGCGTTAGCCCAAATGCATACTTACGCGAAGCGGAATTACAGCGTTATTCGCTTGACCAGAAAAATGTTGAAATAATCCTTGTAGATCTAAATAAGGTAATAAATGGTAATGTGTTTGAGAATCTTTTGTTACAAAACTATGATGAATTAATTGTTTCGGTTTCTCCCCAGGAGAATTATGAGGAAGAACTTACTACGCCTATCGATAGTGATAGTGAAGGCGTTGATGAACTTAGGCGATTTGGATATGATTATTTTGAGGGTGCGCGCAAACGAATTCTACGCATTGAAGAAAATTTAAGTAGACGAGGAATTCCGGCTTCGACTGTCAAGGATGCCATCAGTGGTTTTGTCGGTCCAACCGAGATGATGTCTGGCAATGTCAATGCTATAGTTTCGCATAATCGTGTATTGGAACCTGGTGATAAATTAACTGTTATTTATTGGAGTGATCAGACTCCTCTAAATCGCCATGATCTTGCCGTTGATAATCAAGGATACATTATCCTGCCGGGAGTTGGCCAGATCGTGGTTAGAGGTATGACAATTGATCGATTTGAACAGGTTGCAAGCGAGGCCATGTCCAGAATGCAGTTTACTGATTTGAGATTGATTGCTACCCTTGATGCGCTTCATACTATTCAAGTTTTTATTGCAGGGTATGTCTTTCGACCAGGAGGTTATGCTACGAGTAGTGTTACAAGCCTATTTAATGCGTTGTATCTTAGTGGAGGACCAAATGAAGATGGGGCACTCCGAGATATTCGGTTGACTAGGAATGGAGAGACGATTCATGTTGATTTCTATAAGTATTTGATGGATGGAGATTCAAGTCAAGATATCAACTTATTGGCTGGAGATACCATTTTTATTGGCTCGGTCGGTCGGCTTGTTTCTGTCGGAGGGGAAGTTAAGCGACCTGGGATTTATGAATTGTTGCCAAACGATAAATTTGATGAATTAATCGAGATGGCGGGTGGACTCCTTCCCACTGGATACTCCAAAAGAATACAGATTGAATCTGTGCAACCCAATATGAAGCGCGTTTTGCGCGAGGTCGATTTATCTGTATCTCCCCGGCAAAATCCTGATCTACACGATAATGATTTTGTTCTTGTATTGCCTGTTCTTGAGGAAGTCCTTAATATTGTTCGGTTGGATGGGATGGTTAAACGTCCAGGTACCTATGAACTGACCAGCCAAATGCGTGTCTCTGACCTAATTGAGAAGGCGGAAGGTGTTCTAGGAGAATCTTTTCTTACACGCGCCGATCTTTTCCGGCTAAATGGAGATGAGAAAACGACAACTGTGATACCGATTAATCTTGGTTTAGCACTTCAGGGTGATGAGAGACATAATCTTCGATTACAACAGCGTGACAGGTTGATGGTATATTCCAAGTTTGATGTCGAATGGACAGCAGACCGTATTGTCAGTGTGCAAGGTGCGGTCGAAAATCCGGGTAGTTTTGAGCGATCGGATAAAATGAAAATCTCGGATTTGGTCATTCAAGCAGGCGGGATATCACCAGAGGCTCATTTCCAACAAGCAACGTTATTTAGATTGAATAGACAGTTGCAGATGGCGGAAGGTATTCCAATTGATCTTGGACAGGTATTACAAAATGATCCCAAACAAGACCTTTATCTTAATGATGGTGATGTCCTCATTGTGTTCCGTTTTGATGAGGTTCATTGGATTCCAAATCGTGAAGTTTCTATAACTGGTAATGTTCAGCGTCCTGGAGTTTATCTGCGTTTTGATAATATGCGAATTTCTGACCTTATCTTCCTTGCTGGTGGAATTCTTCCCGAAACGGATATGATGGTGTTACTTTTGCAGCGAGATCCGCACTCAAATGCTTTGCGAAGTCAAAAGGTAGATCTATTGAAAGTACAGGCTAACGATCTTGATGCGAACATCAGTCTGATAGATGGAGATCGTTTGATTGTCTATAAAGCAGTAGAAAGACATTGGGTGCCGTTACGAGAGGTTTCAATCTCAGGAGCTATCCAGCAGCCAGGTGTGTATGAACGTGTTAAAGGAATGCGTGTTTCTGACCTTTTGTTTCGTGCTGGTGGGGTTGTTGCTGATGCATTTCTGAATCGAGCAAATTTGCAACGATATTTGCCGGATCAGAAAAATGTTGAAATAATCCCTATAGATTTAAATGCGGTAATAGATCGTGATATGGATGAGGATCTGTTTTTGCAGGATCGCGATTCCTTAGTTGTGTTTTTAATCAGCGACGTTGTGTATAAGGCGAAACCGATTGTTACTGTTCATGGTGCTGTTCGTAAGCCCGGTGAATATCTTCGTTATGAGGGAATGCGTGTTTCTGATTTGTTGTTTCTTGCTGGTGGGATATTGCCTTCTAGTAGTGATGTCGTTGAAGTTGCTCGTGCTTATGCAGAAGGAGATACGGCAATTTTGAGAATCGATATCAGCGATATTAAACGAAACGACGCGGAACATGATTTGCTTTTATTTAGTCAAGATATTGTAACCGTGCCAAAAAGACAAAATTTTCGTGACACACCAATGGTAGTTACGATTGAAGGGCAGGTGAAGTTTCCTGGTGTTTATGCTATTAATGAAGGTGATCGACTCAGCAGTTTAGTCCTGCGTGCTGGTGGTTTAACAAGCTTAGCTTTTATTCAGGGGGCTATCTTCACAAGAACCGAAGATAATTTGATTGATAAAGTACAGAGAGAGTCCTTGAAAAACTCACTGAACGAAATTGATGGAGAGAAAGAGCTCGAGTATATCAGGGAATTGGCCAGAAGCCAGTTGTCTGCACAACAACCTCCAATTGCGAGTGACTTGGAGTCGACAGTATCAGCAGTGGCCACATCCGCTGTATCTCCGCTGTCAGGAACATCGGCTATTACTGATCAAATTATGTCTACGCAGACGGAGTCCTCAAAAACTGGAATGTCTTCTCGAGTGTTACCAAATTCTAGATCGGCAGTAGTCCAGAGTTCACAACGTCCTGAAATTAGTTTGGTCACACCAGCGCGAAAGATCAAAGAAATGATTCCAAACCAACGGGTTTTTCTCAATCTACCTCTAATTCTGGAGGCCAAAGGTTCGGATATCGATCCTATCATGAAAGACGGAGATTATTTGGTAATTCCGAGAGAACGGCAGACTGTGCTGGTAACTGGTGCTGTTCTCCATCCGAGTTCCTTTATTTATCAAGCCAAGAATAAATTGATTGATTATATTGAAATGGCTGGCAGTTATGCGAGAGACGCAGACGTGGAAAGTGTATATGTTTTGAAGGCTAATGGTCTAGCGTATCGCAATGATAAAGTGAAGCAAATTGAAAGTGGTGATGTTGTCGTTGTACCAACAAGAGTTATGGTTGAAAAGGTCAGTAATACTTGGGGAGAGGTGATTAGCCTGATCCGAGTGTCTCTTGTTACAGGGACAACCCTCCTGCTTATTCGTCAACTAACTAAGTAGCAGAAATTATCTGATGACTAAAGCGGATCTTGCCATTGTCCAAATTTTATTTGCTGCAATTCTCACCGTTATTTCTATAACGATTGCAGTTCTGATGCTTCAGCATGCAAAGCGCATCAGAAGTCTCAAGGTTCGTGTACAAGCACACTTGCTATGGTGTGGAGTATTCTCTATTTCTGCCTATCTCTTCTTACCGGCAGTTGCATATCTATATACGGAACACCTTTGGTTTGAACATGTTGGTTACGCGAATATCTTTTGGGGGCTCCTCAAAGGACGATGGAAACTCTTAATAAAATTCGCGGCTATTGCTCTCGTATTTATCGGGATAAACTCCTTTGTCGGGCATCGTGTTTGTCCAATTCCATCTGAGTTTAGTCGTTGGACGCGCAGTCGAACTAAGCATTTTTACGTTTTCCAAGCTTTCTTTATTTTCTTGATTTCGATTGTTCTCGCAGTCCCGATGATGTTTTTCTGGGATGACTTCGTTCGTTATGAAAATGGTCCAGAGTGGACAGGCACTCCTGAAACTGTGTTTCAGAAATTATTGTTTGTTGCTAACGAAGAGCTAGCAACTGATTTAGACACAAGTGGCGTTACTGAAAGCTTGAGAAGGGAATTTGAGAAAAATGGTGTGGTTCTGTCTCAAAATGTGGATCTACGAGCTTTTGGTTTAAACCGAAAAAGTGTTAAGTGGGTTATAAATGATGGAGGTAATAAAAAAACGTATTCTATTGTCAAAGAGGATGACAAACTTAGTTTCTATGTGCCAAAAGATCTAAGTTTTTTTTTATTTAAGTTTCCTGTTTATCAATGGGTCAGTTTGTGGTTAAAAGTGTTGATGTGGTTTAACTTACTAGTGACCGGATTTTTGTACAATTTCTATTATCGACGCGATCCTCAGACGATGGCACGAGTTGAACACTATTTGGTTGTTCATGGCGCAATTCTGTGGCTAATGTTACTCGCTGTGTCTTTATGGCGAAGTCAAATTAGCATTTGGAGCATGCTATATAGATCTCGAGTACCTCTGGGCATTGGCCATCAAATCAGGCGAATTATTGATGGGCTTGGCTACATTGATAATAAGCTTATTGATGCTTATCATATTTATATGGTTTGTATCGTTGTTGTTGGCATTGTAATTTTAATCAACTTGTTTTGGAGAAAACGAGTTGTTTGGTATTTATTAATTATAGTGTGGGGGTTAAGCTACCTGCTTTTGGTCCAGATTTATCCGTTGTTTGTTCACTTGGTTCAAGTTCGTCCGAATCCACTGACGGCAGAGAAGCCATTTCTTACCGATCATATCAGATCTACTCGCAGTGCATTTGCTTTAGATCGAATCGAAGAACGAGATCAAATTAGGGGTGCTGCCACACTTGAGTCGATCAATCGAAATACAGAGGTTAAAGAAAATATTCAGCTCTGGGATCGGCGGGTACTTTATGAGGTCTTGATGGATTCGCAGTTCATCACACGGTTTTATCAATTTCATCCCTATACTGATGTTGATCGGTATAGGGTCGATGGAAAGTATTGGCAGGTCTTAATTGCGGCTAGAGAAGTTAATCCGTTGGGACTAACTGATGCACAGGATTGGGTGAGCCAGAAATTAAGGTATACCCATGGATACAGTGTTTGCATTGCGCCGGTAAATGAATTTTCAGAAGGGAATAATGGCCCAAATTTCTGGATTGAGGAAAGTAATTACACTAATAGTTATAAGAGTCTACATATAAATCGGCCACAAGTCTATTATGGTGAATTAACTAAAGATTACGCGATTGTCAATACCAGGCAGGAAGAGATAGATCATACTGTTCAACGAGAGCAATATCAGGGATTTGGTGGAGTAGAAATTGGTGCTTGGTTCAGACGACTTTGTTTTGCGATTCGTTTCGATTTCGGTCGTGTTTTGCTTTCCTCCGATCTGAAGCCTAAAAGCAGGATCCTCTTTTGGCGAAAAATTGGCACACGTGAGCCTGATTCAGCGAGAACGGTTGTTGACCGAGTGTCACATATTGCTCCTTTCCTTGAATATGATCCGGATCCCTATATAGTAATTGGCAATGATGGGCAATTGTGGTGGATTATCGATATTTATGTGACCAGTCACAGCTATCCTAATGCAAAAGTTTATGTTGATGATACTAAGCTTAAGGAAAATCATCTGTATTCTGAGCCAATTTTTGATCGATTTAATTATATTCGTAATCCTGCAGTTGCAATTGTCAACGCTTATAGTGGAAAAGTTGGTTTCTACTTTACTAAAACCGCTCAGGAACCAGTTACAATTGCTTATCAGAGGGCTTTTCAAAAACTATTATTCCGGATTGTTGATGAAGATACAGAGAGATATTTAGACAACGGTATAATACAGGAAGATCTTAGAGAAAGGTTTGGCCAATACGGGATGGAACTTTCTAAAGAGGTCACGGTTACCAGCCGAAAGAAAGGAAAGAGTATCAGTTGGCATATAACTGATGGAGTCAATGGCAGTATATATTCTGCAGAGAAGAGCGGTGATGAAATCGAGTTTTATGCCAGTTTCTTCAAAAGCAGGTCTGAAATTCCGGCAGGTCTGCAAAATCATCTTCGGTACCCAGATTACCTGACCCGCATTCAAGCATCCATATACACCGCTTATCATGTAGAGGATCCGGAAATTTTTTATTCTGGATCTCAAAGATGGGTTATTCCTCACGAAAAGTACTATTCAAAGTATCAGGAGATGGTTCCTTATTATGCTATTCTTAAGTTACCTGGGGAAAGCAAACCAGAATTTGTCAATATGATTCCATTTTCCCCTCCATCTCCTACGCATGTACTACAGGAGAGAAAAGAAGAACCGGGTAAACTAATGAACGCTTGGCTTGTGGCCCGCAGTGATGCAGAGCATTACGGACAATTGGTTGTCTACAAATTGCCTAAAGGGGAAACTGTCGTAGGTCCTGCTCAAGTTGAAGGGGATATTGAAATAGCGATGTCGGAAAAGATCTCGCTCTGGAACCAGCAGGGAACCAAAGTTATTCGTGGTAATTTGCTAGTGATTCCTGTAGAGGATACGTTGTTCTACGTGGAACCGATATATCAACAGCCAGAAACCATCAATCGTCCTAAATTGGTTGCTGTGATAGTCAATACTGGTAATCGTTTGGTTACTGCAGATACATTTGATCAAGCGTTGCAGCAGATCTTTGGTGTTGGTATCAGTGTTGCTCCAAAGACAGAAACAACGGATCAGATAGCAGAAAGACATATTCTGACTTTAGACGAACTCACTAAACTTGCAAATGAAAAGTATAATGAATACTTGAGATTGACAGGGGAAAGCAATTTTGTAGAAGCTGCTCAAGCTCTCAGTGATCTCGGCGAAAATTTAAAATTGCTTAAAAAATTGGAATAGTTTAGAAATAGTAAAGATTTTTATGTTTCTGCTGATCATACCACTTTACAGCAAAATACATTAGGTTCTGTATCATTTTTTGATTTATTTCGATATCATCGCTGGTTTCGTTTTTCAAGCTGGTGATAATGTACAATCCAGCTTGGAATTTTAGTAACAGAACTGCTGCATCATCATTACCATGTGCGTGTGCATAAAGTTGGAATTTTTCATTCCATCCAGTCCACATATCATCCATTTTGATGTTACCTGATTTTATCCTATTTGGATATCGAAACAGGTTTTTTCCGGCGTACGTTGGTTCAAATTGTGTTGTTTCCTCGCGTTCAGTAGCTATCAGTGGTTCTGGAATCCAGCCAGCGCTTCGTCGACGCAAACCTGTTACGTCTTGACCTGATGTTATGACGATTCCCCCTTGGCTAACGAAAGTTTTTATCCTGTGTTCAGCATCAATATTTAGCTGGTATTTTTCTTTGTAAATTTCTCCATGACCGATCCAAAGGATATGTGATTTCGAAATCTGGACAGATTTAAGACTTTGTGTTTCCTGATAAAGGATATGATGATTTTCTATCTCTTCAAATTGTTGGATGACTGGGAATTCTACAGCAGCGGCATTACCAGTTAGAACAATTGTTTTAAGTGGTATCTGAGGTTTTATGTGCAGTTTGATTCGCGGCGAAGCAGGGGAGAAAAGGAGCGGAACGATTGGCTTTTGTTCCGATTTTTTACGGCCTACTGCGTTCACAAGGGCTATTTGGGTTATCATTCGCTTTCGGAAGCCTGGCAGGATTTTGACCGTTTTGGATGCGAACCGCCGCATCTTATCGTCAAGACGATTAAAGGCATGTTCGACAGACCAACGCCTGGCGTAGCTATGCCCAATTTCCTTGATATCGATTCGATCTTCATTAATGTTGGTGATATATCCGTGAATAACATTAATTCCCTTAATTGGGTTTCCTTTATCATCTGTAATTGTAATATCTTCAGCTTTTTTTTGAGCGAGGATGTTTTCCGTTAAAGTTTCAAGATCCAACAGTTGTGTCTCATGCTTTTCAGCGCTTTCAATGATGTGGCAGTACTTTCGAGGAAAAACAATGTCTGCTTCGCGAAAAGACTTGAACTGAACATGAATTTGCTTGAAGTTCCTGTAGGTTCGTTTTTGCTGAGTTATAATCTTCTGGAATGGTGGCACAGTTTGATTTAGGTCTCCCGGGCGCAGAGTGATAGGCAGTACATTAAAAGCTGGAACGCGAAACTCATATTTAAGTTCCTTCACAAAATCTGGACTACCGTCGTGAAGCCGAATATTTCCAATCAGTATGTCGTAAGGGGTGTTGTTTTCGAAAAGTAGGCGTTTCCCCTCTGTTCTACAACGCATGCCACGTTCATCTCGTGTAGTTCCTCCAATATTAAAATTCACTTCCCATTGATCAGGATATCCTTGCCCATCTTCTTGCCTAATGTCCATCAGGTACATGTATTTTGCGTTATATTCTTTAAGGATAGCAGTAAATTTAGTTTCTGGGGAATTCCCGCTTGTCTTAGTTTCTGGGGAATTCCCGCTTGTCTTAGTTTCTGGGGAATTTCCGCTTGTCTTGGGTAAGGCAATTTTTACTTTGACACGTGTGCCTATAAACCGTTCAATTAACCTTTCATAACTTTCATCTAGGGCATAATCAACTAGACTTTGCTCTATCTCTTCGACCTCAGTTTTGACGTTGGTGTCCTGTGTTTGTAAGGGCTCAAAAGTTTTCATTTTTTGGAATGATCCCCAGATCATTTGGATGGTTGTTCTCACTGAATCTTTCAGAGCAACCCAGAAATTCCGAATTTTCCGAAGGAGCCGTGTTAAAAAACTTGGGTGATATACTCGGTTGAGATCCCAGTCTCGCTGTATCTTTTCATTTTCGTTCATCGAATCAATGTAACGAATATAGGCTTTAATAGCATCCATCTCGACTTTATTGAAAATGTAACTGGCTGCGTGGCCTCTCTGACGCGATTCTTCAGAAATGATCTCAACCCCGTCTCTTTCTAGTCGCATGGTCCCTCGGTAGCGGCGATTATCGTTCATTTGAAAAACCAAGTATTTTTTTAGCAGTTTCTTGAGAATTTTGTCCTTTTTGAATAAATCGATTAGATAGTTTATGCTAGCAAAGAGAAAGATGAAAAAGGCAGATATAGTAAGTGGGTTGGAAACAAAACTGTTCCAGTTCCAAGTCTCGTTATTTCCAGTAATGTCTTGTGCCATAATTTCTGGAATATGAATGATGAATAGAATTAGAAAAGTGTATCTTGACATTGCTTAGTTATCTCTCAGGGTTTTGAAGCGGTTAAAAGCTTGAGTAAGTTTAGCTTGGAAATCTGCGCTCTGGGTCAAATCAGTTGAAAGACGGCGGTGAAAATCTGAAAAGGCACGATCAAAATCGTGACTATTTGGTATCGAACTGAATCCATCGATTAAAGTTGTTAGGCCGTGCCAACTACTTTTCTCTGCAGCTTGATCTTCTGAAATATTATTTTTGTTGGATTTGGATACGTTCCAGAAGACAGCTTCAAATACATGGAGAGATTTGATATGGTTTTGGTTTCGCATGTAGGCCCAGGCTAATGTGTCCAATAAGGTTGAGTTGCTGGGGGAAAGCTTAACAGCATTTTGTGCTAATATAACAGCTTTTGCTGATTTTATCTTTCGTTCGACGTAGTACCAAGCTAGGTTATTTTGCCAAGTTGGGTTAGTTTTATCTACTTCGATTGCGCTGTAGTAAAATTCCTCAAGTTCGTTTTGCTTAGTAGGTTGGTTTTCATAAGGGGCCAAAGTTAATGCGTGTTGCAAGAAAATTTCCAGGTTTCGATAGAGAGGTTCGTGATAACCATGTTTTCGGGCAATTCCTTTACAAGTGGCAATATAATCTGCTAATTCAGTGGCTTCATCCGTTGTCCCTTGCACATTTCTGAAATATAAAGCTAGCATGTTTTCATTCCAATTCTTGTTAGACGGGTCTGATTCAAGTGCTCGGCTATAAAAGGATTTCAGTTTATTAATCCACGTTGTACTTTCAGGATCGTTCTGCAATTGTTCGAGATAGAGTAACTCCAGTGTTTCAAAGTCTCGGCGATTATATCGCCTTTTTGTCCGGATTTCGTACTGGCGGATTACAGAATCTGGAGATTTAATGGTGTCCATGACAATCTCTACTCGTGCGTCTACCATATCTGGGGTGTCAGTAAAAGAGTGGAGAATTGCAATTACAAAACAACATGTTGTGGCGGAACCAACTAGTATCCCAATTGCCTTAGTTTGGAAGGATCGGTGGGAGTCTTTTGATCTATAAATCTGTGGTGTGATAAATACTGCTGCAATCAAGCCAGAGATAAAACCACCCACATGGGCAGCAACATTAATTTGTGGTATCCAAATCCCTATGATTAAGTCTAAAATAATAAACGGAAGAATACGGTAGCCGAAAATACGTTTCTGGTAATTAGGGATTTTGTTTTTATACCAGATTCCATAGGCCACCATCACACCCATCACACCGAAAACTGCGCCAGATGCTCCTGCACCGACTGAATCTCTAATCCAAAATAGGCTCAACAGGTTTCCTGTAACTGCTGATGTCAGATAAATAATCAGGTATTGCCAACTACCATAAATCCGTTCAATTAATAGCCCTAGGATCAGGATCAGCCCAATATTAAAGGCGAAATGACCAAAACCAATATGGAGAAAGGCGCTTGTAACCAGTCTCCAATATTCGTTATTTTGAATTATCAGTGGGTAGGAGTACGCTCCAAACTGGATAAGCTTCCGCAAACTTGCTTGCTCATTGTCAAAAGGACTATCTATAAGAAAGTAGATTAGCGTGTTGAGAGTAATAAATAAGAGTGTGAAACTGGGGTGGAATTGACGAAGTAATTTTATGCTGTTTAACGTATTGCTATTTTCAGGTGCGTAGGGAGGGGGGAGGGTAGTAGTCGAACTTCGACCTAAGTCCTCCCATTTACGAATAGTCTCGCTAGTAATTCCGATGACCCGATCGTGCCGTCGAACTTCCATTTCCATGACTCAAACCGACTACTCTTCTCTATCGGTTACCACAATAACAGAAGATCCACGGTCTTGTCCTCCATGACCATCTTGAACAAGAACACTGATCAGATAGCTTCCAGGTACATCGGCAACTAGCTTCACACTTGTACCTTCGGTTGATTCAAGCAAACCACCTGCATCAGCATTTGCTTGATCTCTAGCTGACCATTCATACAATAGTTTGTCTCCGTCTGGATCATCTGCCTGTGCAACAAGAAAAATTTCTTGGTTAGTGTAGTGAGGGGAGATTGGACTGATGGTTATTGGGTCTGTTGAGTTAAGTGTTGGTTGACGATTAGTTGTTGCAACACTAATAAAGGTGGAACGTGTGATTTTTCCATCGTTTCCATCGTCGATTGTGACAGTTATGAGGTAGGTGCCACCTTCGGTTGCGGAAAAATTAATACGAGGTCCTTCATTAAGCGCCGATTTCTCTTTTTCTTTATTCTCATCTTTTTTTGCGTTTTCAGATGGAACTCCAGCAACAAACACTACAGACGTTACGTCTTTACTTTCAGGATCCCTAGCAGTCCATACGTAGCTGAGTTCGTCCTGATCTGGGTCTTTGGCTTTTGCTTCTAGAACAATTATCTGCCCTGTAGGAACAGATAGCGGTGGTACAATCGTGGATATAATGCTATCGTAACCCTCTTCCATCTTTGGCGGCTCATTGCTGCTGCAACCGAAGAAGATTACAACCGTTATCATAGCAAAGAGCAGAAACCTGAAGTAACTTGGTTTTTCCATTAAGCTTCCCTCAGCACAGTTTTTACATGGCATTCGTTTAGTATAGAATATGTTGGCATAAAGACAATCAGAAATCTATCATAAACGCCTTGTAATGTCAAAGGAAAAAGTGAGGGATAGAGAGTTTTTGGTTTCTATTTGAATCTAATGAGTAGGAAAATAAAGCATGTTTTCTTCATGGTTTTTATTTGAATTTCAAAAAGAGTTATGATATATTTGACAACTTATCATTTAGGTTCTATTTGGTTTTTAACATGTTGACATGTTTGAAATTGTTATTTTGTGAAGTGGAGTTATAGTTCTACAGGCATGAACGTGAACCCGGCTGCGCAAGCATATCGCGAAAAATTTAACGCTATATGGAACCATTTTCAAAATGGTTACAATCCAGCAATTTATGATCCTGAACGAGCTGCAGGATTTGAGGGTAGGAAGACCAGTTTAGCGTTTGCTATTTTGATCAAAAACCCTGAAATTCTCGCCCAAATAGCTGAAGTGGCTGAGGCTGTTAGAAGAATCACCGATGTCTACGTCATGCCTCCAGATTATTATCATATTACTGTCAAATGGCTTGGGTTTTTGACTGATCAAAAGGTGCTTGAATGTGATATCGAAGCTCAAACTCTGGAGCAGATTCTGGAGCAGGCCGAACAAATAATTTCGCGAATTCAAGTTTTCCAAGTTCGGTTAGGAAGGGTTAATGGGCTTGAAGGCTATATTGTTTTAGAAGCGGAAGATAATGGTGTAATTGCTCAGATTCAAGGTCATTTTCATTCTGAGGCAACAGCGATCCCTAAATATCCGCTTGAAGGAGAAAGATGGCTGCCACATATGAGCATAGCTGGTGTTAAAAGCAAACATCAGCTTGACGAATTGAAAGAGAAAATTAAAAAGATTCGCAACACTGAAGTTGGTACCATTGAAGTGACCCATATTGATTTATTGCAAGCGGTCCTACAAAAACCGTACCCGCACTGTCAGATCTTACAATCTTTTCCACTTGCCCCTGCTGTCTCGAGTTAGGATTGTTAGTGAGCCTGATTTATCCTAGCTCCTGGTTGTTGAAATCCATTTGATACCTAGAAGATACTTGTTTAATATTTGAAGATTAAATGTAAATCGAATATAATGTCGTTTGTATACTAAAGTAGTTAAGAGCGTGGATATGGTAAGAATTGGAATTATTGGCATTGGCTTTATGGGGATGATTCATTACTACGGCATACAAAAGGTTTTGGATGGTAAAGTCACAGCTATTTGCACAAGAAACCCGAAGAAATTGGCTGGAGACTGGACCTCAATCCAAGGCAATTTTGGGCCGAGAGGATCGGTGGAAAACCTCTCAGAAATTAAGACTTATGACCATATTGATGCTATTCTTGCCGATCCAGAAATAGATCTTATTGATATATGTTTGCCTACTCATTACCATAAAGATGTTACTATCTCAGCTCTCAAATCAGGAAAGCATGTTTTAGTTGAAAAACCGATTGCGATTGATCTCGACTCTGCAAACGAAATGACGCGGACTGCTGATGAAACAGGTAACAGATTGATGGTGGCTCACGTGCTGCCATTCTTTCCAGAATTCAGTTACGCACTTGAAACGGTTAAAAATGTTGAATACGGTGAACTATTGGGGGCAAACCTAAAGCGCATAACCTCAAAATCTGCTGATACTCCTAGTGCTGCAGATGTAGAGAAGAGCGGTGGACCGGGCATCGATTTACATATCCACGACACACATTTTATTCAGTTATTAAATGGCATGCCGGATGCTGTTTTTTCGCAGGGAAAACTTATTGGTGATAAATATACTGACTACCTGACGACTCAGTATATTTATCGAGATAATCCTGTCACAATTAGTTGCTCATCTGGTTCTATATCGCAAAAAGGGAGAGCTTTTTCTCATGGATTTGAGATTTTCTTGGAGAAAGCTACGTTGCTTTTCGAATCCTCAACATTGGGTGGTCAACCAGTCGTTTCACAACCACTGACAATTATTACTGATGGAGGCAAAGTAGAACAAGTAGATCTAGGCGATACTGATCCGGTTGGTGCATTTACCGATGAAATACAGCATGCTGTGAATGCTATTAATACTAATTCAGATGCTGTCTTGCTTTCTGGTGATAAAGCTAGAGATGCGCTGCTTCTCTGTTATAAAGAAGCTGAATCTGTTCGTACTGGGCAGGTCATCGCAGTCGGATGAGAGTCGCAATTCTCTCTCGTGGTCAAGTATATTCAACCCGCAGGTTGGTGGAAGCTTCTGAGCTATCAGGTCATCAAGCGCAAATTCTTGATCCCTTTGGTTTTTCGCTGCATGTTCAAAATGACAACATCCGCATATTTTATAATGGATATGTTGCGGAGAAATTTGATCTGATTATTCCCCGTTTTAGCGCGGCGACAGCAGAATTTGGGTTTGAAATTCTCTCTCATTTCGCCTCGCTTGGCACTGCATGCATTATCAACTCGCCTGATGCCATTCAAAACGCACGCCATAAATTTAGATCTCTGCGCATCCTTGCTGAACATAATATTCCCGTATTACCTAGTTTCACTACTGGGACTGCCGAATCACTAGAGCAATCGGCTTCTTATATAGGAGGTGGATATCCAGTTATTGCTAAGCCTTTCATTGGCACACATGGTAAAGGCATTATGTTGCTTGATACTTTCATCTCACTGAAATCAGCAATTGGTGCGATGTGTGATGTGAATAGGGATTATATTGTACAAAAGTATGTTAACCTCAGCTCAAGTGGTGATGTGCGAGTAATCATTGTTGGCGATAGGGCTATAGCTGGTATGAAACGTGTTCCCCAGAATGGTGAATTTCGTTCTAATGTTCATCGAGGTGGGATTGGGTACGAACTTATTATTGATCGTGAATTGAAAGATATCGCTGTCGGTGCTGCGAGAGCTCTGAATCTAGATGTGGCAGGTGTCGATTTAGTAGAAACAGGAGAGGGGTATGTTGTCCTCGAAGTCAACCCATCACCTGGTTTTGAGGAGATTGAAGCAGTAACAAGCATACATGTCGCCGAAGCGATTATCTCGTTTGCTGTCGAAGCAACCAAATAAGAATGAATGATTCAGATGGCTTGCAAAATGTAGTGAGGAGCACTGGTATTATCAGTGTTGCCATCATGGTTTCGCGAGTATTAGGGCTTGTTCGTGAGCAAGTCGTGGCTTACTTCTTTGGATCGACGGTTGTTACTGACGCGTTTTATGCTGCATTTCGTATTCCCAATTTGATGCGAGATCTATTTGGGGAGGGGGGCCTGAGCAAGGCGTTTATCACGACTTTCAAAATGACGGAGATTGAAGATGGTGAAGACTCTGCTTGGCAGTTATCGAACCGGATTTTTAACGGCACGGCTGTAGTTCTTTTTATCTTAACGCTGATTGGTATTTTGATTGCGCCAAGCATTGTTGATCTGATGTTTATGGGTGAAGGTTTTGATGTTCAGCTTGATCCTTCCGATCATTTTGGTTTTACCAATAAGCGAGACCTTACCGTTTATTTGACCCGAATTATGTTTCCTTTCCTGTTGCTAGTTTCGTTTGCCGCTATAGCTATGGGGATTTTAAATAGCAAAGGTAAATTTGGCGTTCCAGCAATAGCATCCTCCTTTTTTAATATTTCAACAATTATTATTGGTGTATTGGGTTATTATCTTGGTCCAAGAGCCGGGTTTCATCCGGTTACTGGCTTAGCCATTGGAATCTTGGTTGGAGGTGGGACACAGTTTTTGGTCCAGTTGCCATCAATGTGGTGTGTAGGATTCCGTTACCAGTTTTTAATTAGTGTTAAGGATAAACGTGTCAGGCAGGTATGTTTTTTAGTTATTCCTGCAATCTTAGGTGTGGCAGCATTACAAATCAATGTTTTGGTTAATGGTATGTTTGCCTCGGTAGGCGAGAATTGGCTTTCATGGCTTGCATGGGCTTTTCGGTTAATGCATCTTCCTATCGGCATTTTTGGTGTGGCTATATCAACCGTTGCATTACCAAACTTGGCTGGGTTAGTAGCGAGAGGTGAAATCGAAGAGTTTCGTGAATCTTTCTCGTTTGCTTTACGGTTAGTTTTTCTCTTAACAATTCCAGCTTCAGTTGGGTTAATGGTTTTATCCGAGTCTATCTGTCAATTAATTTATGGGATTGGTAGGAATGTTGGGAACACCGGCCCGATTGCAGCAGCTTTATTCTGTTATTCTTTTGGATTGTGTGGTTATTCAGCTGTTAAGGTTGTGACTGACGGTTTTTATGCTTTTAATGACACGAAAACGCCTGTCAAAGTTAGTTTATTAGCAATTGGGCTTAACATTATCCTTAACTATCTTTTCATTTTTGAGTTGGGGTTGGAGTATCGGGCCCTTGCACTTTCCACTTCCTGTACGATAACGCTAAATTTTTTGTTGTTGTTGGCTCTACTGCGTAGGAAAATTGGAGGTCTCGCGTTAAATGATATTTGGTATTTCTTAATTAAGCTTATATTTGCTAGTGCTATTATGGGAATTAGTTGCTGGCTCACAAGTTTAATCATTAAAAACCAGATAGCTATCGGCGGTCTAATCAGTCGTTTGCTTGAGGTGTTTCTACCTATAAGTACCGGGTTTTTGGTTTTGTTGCTGATGTACAAATTGCTGAAGATTCAGGAACTGGATTATTTGCTCGATTGCATCCTGCGGCGTTAGCTGGAAGTCGATTGACAGTATTTAGCCTCCGTGATATGATTTATGTTGTGGAACTTACTTTGAAAAACTGTCAGAAACTGGTTGATGACTGGGTTCAAACGATTGGTATACGTTATTTCTCAGAATTGACTAATACCGCGATTTTGATGGAAGAGGTGGGAGAAGTGGCCAGAATTATGTCCCGTCGTTTCGGCGATCAGAGCTTCAAAACGTCCGATATGGAGGTTGATTTAGCAGAAGAGATGGCCGATGTTCTTTTTGTGTTGATTTGTCTGGCAAACCAGACTCACATAGATCTCGAATCAGCGTTTCGACGGTCAATTGAAAAAAAGACAAAACGGGACGAGAAAAGGCATCTCGATAACCCCAAATTAAAAAAAGGCTAACAAGGAGATGGATCAAAACATAGTCAGATTAATGGTATCGCAGCGTCTGCATTTTGATATTTACGGGTATGTTTTACTGAAAAATGTTTTGACATTAGATGAGGTTGAGCGGATGAAGTCTGCTCTTCATAGGGCTGATAAGGATCCAAATTTGGATGTCGACAGCCGTGTATATGCAAATCGGAACGGTGGCCATTATGTCTTGCTCGGCAATTTGGTAGAGTATGATTCAGCTCTGTTGGAGTATGCAGTTCATCCTAAGCTTGTTCCTCTTGTGGAGGAAGTTGTTGGTGGAAAGGTTCGATTGGAAGAGACAGAAGCGATCATTAATAGCCGCGATCCAGATGCTGATCTGCGGGAATTGGAAAAACGTTGTTATAATCCAATTGGTTTTCACCGTGGGACCCAGCACGGTTGGGGAACTTATATCGAACAAAACAAGTTTCACTGTGTTTTTGTCAAAACCCTTGCTTATTTGACGGATGTTGGTCCGGACGACGGGGGAACAGCTTTTATTCCAGGTAGTCATCGCTTGACTTGGGATCGGAGTGAAATAATTGAGGCTGCTATGTCGGATGACAGTCTTGTTTGTCAAGTGGAGGCTGAAGCTGGAGATGTCCTGTTGTTTCCTGAATCATTAATTCATAGTACAACAGCAATTAAATCTGATAAGGAGAGAACGATACTAATTGCTGGTTATACACCAACTATGTTTCAACCTTGGCCTGGAAATGAAGTTGATCCAGAGTTCGTCAAAACTTTGCCTGACGAGATGCGTGCACTAATATCTGGGAATGAAAGTTGGAATTGGCAGCGTAAGTATTAAATATTTAACTTTCTTGCATAGGGTGGAAGTGTTATTTGGTGAGTTGGAACGAGGAATTCCTTCATTAATAGTTGATATGGCGTTTTTTTTATTGTATGTAGATTCTATTAATAAACTTAGGAGAATAACGACTTGCAAAAAGCTGATATTGGCCTGATAGGTCTGGCCGTAATGGGTGAAAACCTTGCTTTGAACATAGAGAGTAAAGGCTTTTCAATTGCTGTTTTTAACCGTACTATTTCAAAGGTAGATAATCTTATCAACGGACGTGCCAAGAATAAGGGTGTTGTCGGGACTAAATCAATTGAGGAGTTCATCGATGCACTTTCGAGGCCGCGAAAGATCATCTTGTTGGTCAAAGCCGGTGATCCTGTTGACCAATTTATCGATATGTTGGTGCCCCACTTGGATAAAGGAGATTTAATTATTGATGGTGGCAACTCGAATTATATGGATACTATCCGCCGTTCCGCATCCATAACGGAAAAAGGATTTCTTTTTATTGGCACGGGAGTTTCAGGTGGTGAGGAAGGTGCGTTGAAAGGGCCAGCAATGATGCCTGGAGGATCAGCAGAAGCGTATTCACTTGTTGAACCTATTTTTACCAAAATTGCTGCTCAAGTGGACGGTATGCCTTGTTGTTCCTATATTGGTGACGATGGGGCTGGACACTATGTCAAAATGGTGCATAATGGAATTGAATATGGGGATATGCAGCTCATTTGTGAAGCTTATGCTTTGATGACACAAGTGCTTGGTATGGATGCCCAGGAGGTTCATCGGGCTTTTGATCAATGGAATCAGGGAGAATTAGGATCATACCTGATTGAGATCACCGCCGATATTTTCACCCAATTTGATCAATCAGGTGTTCCGCTAGTTGATCAAATTCTCGATCAGGCTGGTCAGAAAGGAACGGGTAAATGGACAGGGATTTCTGCCTTGACTCTTGGTGTCTCTGTTCCAACCATTGTGGAAGCCGTTTTTGCACGTTGTATTTCTGCTGTTAAGAGTGAACGGATTGAGGCATCCAAAGTCCTCAGTGGACCAAAAGTTGAGTTCGAGGGAGACAAGAAGCAATTTCTAAATGCTATTGGTGACGCACTGTATGCGGCTAAAATATGTTCATATGCCCAAGGTTTTGGCTTGATGCGCCAAGCTAGTTTTGACTATGATTGGAACCTTGACTTTGGGCAGATCAGTCTGGGTTGGCGCGGTGGATGTATTATCCGGGCTAAGTTTTTGTATCGAATTGCAGAGGCTTTTGACCGCAATCCGAATTTGCTAAATCTGCTTCTCGATGACTATTTTCGGGATGTAATTGAATCCACGCAGCCGAATTGGCGTCGTGTAATTGTGGCTGCTACCCAACTTGGTATACCAATTCCAGCCTTCAGTTCAGCTTTGGCATATTTTGATAGCTATCGTAGTGCTAGAGTTCCGGCTAACTTAATTCAGGCACAGCGCGATTATTTTGGTGCTCACACCTACCACAAGGTTAATAGTGACGGGGATATCATTGTTGATCAGGTTGGGGAGCCAGTTGTCTTTCATACTGAATGGATGCTTGAAGGCAGACCGGAAATTGAAGTATAGGATGGGAGAAAACAGTATGGGACAAGATTTGCAAGCTGAATTGAAGGCGTTTGAGCCTAAACACGATTTTTTTGTTGGGATTGATTCCGATGGTTGTGCTTTTAATTCTATGGAAGTTAAGCATAATGACAGCTTTAGTGTTAATTTGATTAAATACTTCGGACTAGCGGCTATTTCTCGACAGGTTCATCAAGTGTGGGATTTTGTCAATTTGTATTCTAAAACACGTGGTATTAATCGTTTTAAAGCTATTATTTTAGCCTTTGATTTTTTGAGTCAAATGCCGAAAGTCAAACGTACTGGGGTGCAGATTCCTGCCTTACCTTATCTACGAGAGTGGACAAAGACCGAAACTAAACTTGGAAATCCTGCCCTTGATCAAGTTATTAAAAATGCAACTGGATCGCGATTGGAAGAATTGAGCCGGATTATGGCATGGAGTCTTGACGTTAATAAGACTATATCCGAAATTGTTTACAATCTACCTCCTTTTCCTTACGTTTGCCAAAGTTTGCAGCAATTAGTAGGAAAAGCCGACATGATTGTTGTGTCGGCAACACCCTATGAAGCTCTCAAGCGTGAATGGGATGAACACAGTATTAGTGAGTATGTTGCTTTAATTGCAGGCCAGGAAATGGGAGTAAAAGCCGAGCATCTGTCTATTGCAGCCAAGGGTAAATACGTGGCTGATCATATTATTATGATTGGGGATTCTCCTGGTGATCTGAAAGCAGCTGAAAGTGTCGATGCTCTATTCTTTCCTATTAACCCAGGATATGAAGAGGAATCATGGCAAAAATTTCTTGAGCAGGGAATTGATAAATTTCTTGGTAGTACATATGAAGGAGAGTATCAGGATCAGTTGATTACTGAATTTGATGTCCTGTTGCCGGAGGACCCACCTTGGGATTTAGGCTGAGAATTGTATTCTAAATTCTTTGAGTGGGTTACAAGATCATGGCTAATTCCTCGCTTTGCGGAGGTTATGGATAATTCGATGTGCGCTCATCCACCAAGTTGCTGGCTGAATAAAATTGTTCCTTGCCGTTGGCCAGCCTGTCCAGTAAGTGGTATCAAAAGGCACAAGTTGGACGGCTTGCGTCAGTGGAATAGTGACTTGTTCGGATAAATAGATCTCCATTGCTTCCGCAAACAATGGAGCAATAGTAGGATCTCCTAGGGGAAGGATGCCAATTTGGCCAACTATCCGACTGTATGTTTTGGCTTTTTGTCCAGTCCAACGGACAAAGTTGTTTAGACCTGGCGCTCGCTCGCCAATTTTTCGATAGAATTGGGTTGTGTAACGGTTCATAGTGATCCATGGTTCGTTGACTGATCCGCAGGCGTCCCAGTCTATGACGGCTTCAAAGTTACCGAAGGCCTTGTTGTCATTCCAAGTTGAGCCAGCAACGGCACGTGTTGTAGCATGAATGCCTACCATTCTTAATTGTTCAACAATCACTTCCGCGACTCGACGTAGCTCAATACCCGCTTCATGAGTTTGGATATTGAGCGAGAGTAATGTGTCATTCTTCTGGTAAAATCCATTAGTATTGATACGCCACCCATTCTCTTCAATTAACCGCTGTCCTGATTTTACGTTTGCAGTTGGATTAATCCATAGATTCTTGATTGTGTTGATGTAGGGTTCCATTCCAGCGTATTCAACAAAGAGAGTCTTGGATGGAATTGATGTTCCTTCATAAGCTATTTCAACAAGTTGTTGGCGGTTGATCATTAGACTAAGTGCTTTCCGCATGTCAGGGCTATTCCAAGGTTTGGTCGTATGGTTCAAAGACATTTGGCGTGGACAAGGGTCTAGCCAAACAAAAGGCATATGGCTTTTCCAAGCGATGACATTTCGGTTAATAGCTTGAATTGCTTCGAAAGCACCGAGTGTGATTCCTCCAACGCTATCAAGTTGGCTGTCGGCAACCAACAGTGACCTGTTTTCTTCTGCCCCAGTTACGATCCAAATTAACCGTTTGGGAGCAGGAAGGGCCTGATGAAAGCCTGCTTTAGTTCCCCACCAATCATCACGTCGATCATATACGAACTCATTTTCGCTAGCACTCGCTAATTGATATGGTCCTGTACCAAAAGGCCAATTTTTTGATGGATTATAGAAATTAAATGTAAAAGGGTCTTTATCCTTCCAAATATGTTCTGGAAGAATCACAACGTTTCCCCAAACCCGGACCGAAAAGTAATCCAGTTGAAACCGGGGATTGGGCGATTTTAAGTCAAACTGAATGGTTAAGTCGTCAATCTTTTGTATATCTGCTATCCATTGTTGCATATTCGCAGCTTCGGCTAGGGTTTTTGTCTCATCTTTTAATAAGGTCTTGATGGTGAATACAATGTCATCGGCATCAAATATCTCACCGTCAGCCCATGTTACATCACTGCGGATTTTAAGTGTCCAGATGTCCATATTGTCGTTCGAGATAAAACTCTTACCCAGAAAGGGTTCTATTTGATTTGTTTCGTAATTTAGTATAAAGAGTGGTTCCCAAACGGCCTGATGCATACCTTGGCTTCGAGATGTCCCCGGAACCATCCAGTTAAAATTGCGAGGATTAGCCATTTTTCCGTAAGCATCAAAAATAACTGTATCTTCTCTAGGGACGCTTTTTAGGGCAACTACATAATTACTAAAAATCGTAACCGAAAAAATGAAGGCTAAAATGAATACAGAATTGCTCTTCATGCAAAAACCAACTTTCAGAATTGAGTAGGGTTAGTCTAATATAGTTTCTTAGTATCTTCTGGTCTTAATACTAGGAAACATATTGACAGCCAACATCCTTATTTCAATTGAGTTAATAGTAAGTTTGATATGAGTACGTTGTTTCTGACAGATTCGCTTATAGTAGATGTTAAAGATAGTTTCTATTTTGAGTAGTGGGAATACGGATCTACATAGGTAAAACGGTAATATCGATATAGTATATGTTTATATTTGAATTAATGCTTTTAGCGAAACATCTGTAACACGGGGTTCGTTAGGTATACAAGATATGGGATTTGATCAATTACATTGGCATTTAAGTTTATGTGGTTTACATTAGAAGATGCAGCAGAAAAATTAGGCGTTAGTGTTGACACTGTTCATGAAGTTCTTGGAATCTCAATGATACAAATACTAGAATCTCAAGTTGATGAACTTAAAGGTGAGTTAGAACAGCTCCGAAATACATTGGAGCAGAAAGAAACAATGCTATTGTATTTGCGCAAACAACCCTTCAGATTTTGAACTGACAGGTGTACATAAAAGCACTCGATTCGCCCATTATTCCATTCCTGCCATGATATTCCCCACTTATTTGATTGTAACGAATAGCTTGTTGGTTTTTCAGCAATACAATATTTGAAATTCTACCGATAGCCTTAGTTTCTTACAGTTTATCATAGAAATGGTTCTGCGAGTCTTTTTTCGAATCCCACGCTGATTTCGAATACTCTTCAGCTTTAATTTCGTTGTATTTTGGGTTAGCCTTATATAGCGCTTGAGCGATATTGAGATTGTAGATGATCTTGGAAATGTTGGATGTGAACTTTTAAATGAAAAAAACTCGAGCACTTGCCCAGATATTTGGTGCAATATAGGATTCTTGCTGTACTTTGCTATTTTTGCTTGTTTGATTTTATTTTGTGCTTACTTAAATATGCGGATCATGGTTAAATAAAACTTGATCCCACTTTTGTTTGTGTTCCCAATTGTACCTTGGTTCTCAATGTGCATTATTTGCTTGATCATGGTACTGTCGGAGGATGAAGTTGGTCTTGAGACATGTGATTGATTGGGAAACATGCAAGTTTGACGTTCAAGTTAGGAATGATGTTAATTCTGCAGTACACAAGATGGGCAGGGTAAAGGTGGAGTGAGTGATGGTGTTGAAGGAGCACGACATCAATGTGATGGGGATGTCGTCTTTGAAATAATGGGCTTAGGTAATGGTGTTGTTGTGAGATTCTCAACGTTTGGATAATGATGCATTATGATATATTGTATGAATTTGAATATTTGCAATCAAGAAGTTGTTCGGAGATTATGTCCAAGTTCGTAGAGATGGTTATATGCGGGGTCGCAGGAGCTTTGGATCAGATTCAATCTTACATTCAGCACTTCATATCGTAAATGATGATGGGCGATTGTGTGTACTACGAATATAGTTGAGATTTGCTGCTCTGTTTGTGGTGGGAATCCACTGAGAGTTTTCGGGTATGCTAATTCATGTTAGATTGATTTGGGGGTAAATATGGCTCGTTCATACTTAGTATTCTCGAGTTAGAGCTAACAAAGATTTATGCTCCACCGTCTTTTATATTTTAGATCTATAGCCAAGATTTGTACTTGTTACTTAACTCATTGTTGATCTAGGAAGGGTCTTGTGTCTAAAATCATCGTTGCTAATTGTTTTCAGGAAACCAACTCGTTTCATCCTAATCCGACTACTTATGAGCATTTTAGCGTTCGATTTGGTCAAGGTTTATTCGACGCTAGTCGTCAGGACATCAGTGGTGCCTTAAATGTTTTTTCTCAACAAGCTGATATAGAACTTGTACCCACTTATAGTGCTAGTATGGGTGCAGGAGGCACCATTACCCAAATGTGCTTTGATCAAATTGCTAAGGAATGCCTTGGAGCCATCGAAGAAAATAATGTCGATGTCGAAGCACTCTATTTTTCTATGCATGGTGCAATGGCAGCGGAAGAGGAAAAGGATCCGGAAGGCTACCTTCTAGAGGAAACACGAAAGATTTTGGGGCCTAATGTACCTATCGTGATTTCATTGGACATGCATGGCACTCTTACTCGGCGCATGTTGCGAAATATCAATGGAGTTGTAATCCTGCATACTTATCCCCATATTGATTGGTACCAACTGGGCGAGCGTGCAGCTGGAATGTTGGTACGTATTCTCGATGGAGCAAAGCCTTTTATAGCTAGCGTTTATACGCCGACCATGGTGCGTGGTGATGAGCTGAAGACGGCCACTGGTGTGCACGGGACACTCATACGGTACTGTGAACTCCTTGAGGAACGGGACGACGTGTTGGCTGCAGGTATTATGCTCGGACATCCGCCTACCGATGTTCCCGAACAAGGGTCCAGAATTGTAGTGATCACCGATAATAATAAGAAATTGGCTGAACAAGAAGCTTTGAAACTGGGAACCGATTTTTGGGCCATGCGGGCGCGTATGCAGTGTGTATTACATGGAGTGGAAGATGCAATTGAAATAGCGAAAAAAGCAGATGGACCGGTTATCTTCTCTGATGCGGCTGATGCTACCAGTTCTGGGGCACCGGGGACCAGCAATGTTATTCTTAAGGGATTTTTGCAGAGTGATTATAATGGTCGGGTGCTTTTCCCAATTCGAGACGAACCTGCTGTTGAGAAAGCGATGGAGAAGGGGATAGGCCAAACTATTATTGTTCCGCTTGGTGGAACCAAAGACTCTCGTTTTATTCCACTGAAAGTGGAGGTTATGGTGGAAATGCTATCGGCTGGTAAGTATTTTTCACAAGGTGGCAAAGTGGAGAATGCTGGCTTTCTCGCTGTCCTGAGAGCCAAAAATATCACCATCGTTGTTTCAACTCAACCTGATGTTTTGTGTGATTATTCAATGTATCTTGGTTTGGGGCAAGATCCGAAAAACTTCGATATTATTATTGTTAAATTACCTCATACGCCATATCATCTTTATGATTCTTGGGCTGTGAGGAATATGACTATCGATGCGCCAGGTGCTGCCAGTCCTAACATTAGAACGTTGGGACACGAAATTGTCTCGCGTCCTATGTATCCATTGGATGAAGATATGTCATTTATACCTCGCGTAGAGGTTTTTCCATGAACACTGTCCCCATTGCACGCGCTTTGCTGAAAGTATTTATGATGGAGATTTTCTGATTGACTAGAATGCTGATCCAAATTCTACTATGACTTGTTTGAGATTGTGATTTCATTCCTGTTGGAAGTCACGTGAGTTTAATGAAGGTATAATGTTCTGGATTAATGTGATTTTTTATAGTGTTTCATTTCTATAATCTTTATATAGCGTTTTGTTTGGGGGAATGGTAATGAGTAGTAAAGAAGAGCTCTTTGCTCATCTTGACGAGCACGGTTATGTTGTGTTGAAGGAGGTTTTAACAACTAATCAGGTTAGTGCACTAAAGGAAAGGTCGGTTAAGCTGATTGAAAAAGAACGGGAGTTAGGAGCACAATTATACTTAGATAATAGATCACAGCGTGTATGGAATTTGGTGAACAAAGGTAAAGTCTTTGTTGACATGATACAACATCCATTAGTACTGGAGTTTCAAGAACATTTGTTGGGAAAAAATTGCACTTTAAGCAGTTTTACAGTCAATCTGATTGGGTCGGGATCTCCCGTTTCCGAGCTACATATTGATTATCCATTGAGTAGTCTTCCAACGCCACTCCCATCCTTTGCTCTTTGTGCCAATAGCGTCTATTTGCTTGATGATTTTAGCTTGGAAAATGGTGCCACACGCCTTGTCCCTGGAAGTCACAAGCGTAGCTATGGTCCTTCATCTGGAGGGACATACGACGATATTATTCAAGTCACTGGAAAGAAAGGAGACATTATTATTGTCCACGGGCATATATGGCATAGTAGTGGCGAAAATCGCACTGATCAGGATCGAGTTGCCTTACTAGGTTTTTTCTGTCGTTCTTTTATGAAACCACAGCAAGATCACCTGAGGTTAATTGCACCAGAGATCATTGAAGATGCTTCTCCCACCTTAAAGCGACTGCTTGGAATGGATTCACAGCCGAACTCGAATGATTGAACTCAAGTATATTTTAGTGAGAGTTGGCTAGTAGTATTCAAATACTGGGCTCTTTTTCCTACTTTGATGATAGTTAAGGTTTCTTTTGTGGTGATTCCAGACGAGACTTCCATGCACCCCATTTCAAGTGTTGAATCGCTTAGTAACAGCTATTATTATTTGGGGTGTTTCAGCTTCTGAAAATCATGATTTTGTATCTTGATGTAGAGGCGCTATATAGGAAGAAGACTTGGCATCAGGATCATATTTGATTGCCATAGTAGGACGAAGATGTTGTATGGGATTACAAGTGATTTCGGGACCTACAGGGATTCTACGGCATCAAGCCGGTTTTCAGTGTGGAGAAGTTCAAAGATTATAGGATCTCGGTGATGTATGATTTCTAATCCGCGGATAATCTCTGAAGGTTGTTCGAAAATTAGCCCAAACGACTTCTCAAATGGTTCATTTCCGTGTAGCGTTCGGAGTTTTCCTGTCATCACGTACTTGGTGATCAATGAGAGCTGATATCTTGTCGATTACTGGTTGCAACTCTTCATTGGTCAAGACATTCGTTGTGATTATACCCTGTGTATGGGATGTGTCGATTTACTTTGTTGTCAACTTCATAGATTTTCCTCCGTCCAAAATTCACATTTCTCTTTTTTTATTCTAGTGTATTCTGTAGTTGAATTAATGGACTTGAAATCGCAAAATCAATAATTGAAAAAACAGCGATGATTTGATAATCTTGACCAGATGGTTTCAAAACCATAAACTATCTGGTATGGGATAAAGTCATGGTTTCGCTTAGCTTCAAAACACGAATTCCTATTTTTGATGCAAATATTTGCGTTGGCGATTTGCATGATGGGTTATCCTTTTGCCGGAATCGGGATCAGTTACTGACTGAAATGGATTTACATGGAGTTCATCGGGCACTGGTCTACCATGTTCAGGCGGAGACCATTAGCCCCCTCGATGGTAACTGTTACCTCGAATCATGGCTTGATAATGATGGACGCATATATCCTCAATGGTTGGTCATGCCGTCACCTGATTCCATCGCCCAAGTTCAGACGCTTTACGCCAAGGGGAAAGTTCAATCTGTTCGTCTGTATAATACGCGCGCAATGGGGTTGCCTTTTCGGCCTTGGGCGTATGATGGACTTCTTTCGTGGCTTAGCCAAGTTCGTGTCCCAACCTTCATTTCTTTGCCAGATGCTGATTCGGATGAATTGGTAACAACTCTATCTGCTTACCCGAGGTTAGTAACGGTCTTAGTCGGGGCGCATTATCAACATGCTCTCTGGGTACGACCGGTTTTAGCAGCGTTGCCTAATGCTTATCTGGAGTTGAGCCGTTACGAACCGATTGGTGAGATAGAAGCGTTGCGAGATGAATTTGGGGCTAGGCGGCTGATCTATGGTTCTTGGTATCCACGTTATGCCATGGGGCCAATGTTGTTTTACCTGCATCATACTACTTTGACAGAGGCTGAATTGGCATTGGTTTGTGCTGGCAATCTAACGCGGATTTTAGAGGAGAGGTTATAATGATTGAAGGTAGTCGAGTCATTGACTTTCACGGTCACGTTGGTCGTTGGGATATATATGGGATGATAGATAATCCAGATCTGATGCTTCAAGCCATGGATGCTGTGGGAATTGACCATGCCTGTCTATTTCATATTTTTCATTCTGATAGTGTTTCTAGTAATGATTTGACCGCACGCTTTGTTGCACGATATCCAGATCGTTTTGTGGGTTTTGCATACGTTTCTCCTCTTATATCATCTGGTTGTGTGGATGAATTATCATGAGCAATTGACGAATTGCATTTTTCTGCCATTAAACTCTATCCACCCTATACCCCTTGGCCGTTGAACCAGCCGCAATGGTATCCTATCTATGAATTTGCTGATGATCGGGGGTTGACCATCATTTTTCATACTGATAGCGGTCCTCAGAGTCGGCCCAAGTTTTTGGCTGATATTGCACCTCGTTATCCAAACGCGAATTTTGTGGCAGGTCATTCGGGTAACACTGCCGAGCCACGGAGGGAAGCTATCGCAGCCGCGCGAGCCTGTTCAAACGTTTATTTGGAAACCTGTTCAACCTTTCGTACCCCTGGTGTGATTGAAGAGTTGGTGGATGGCGTGGGCGTAGATCGTGTTTTATTCGGATCGGATATGCCTTTGATGGATCCACGTTCCCAGATCGGTAAAATAATCACTGCCCGTATTTCTGACGAAGCCAAACAGAAGATTTTGGGTGGAAATGCTGGTCGTTTGTTAGGAATCTAAATCTCCTTGATTTACTTAGTTCTGTAAGTATTTTAAGATTAGAAAAGCGATTATAGAGGTTGCTCATTTACACCTGAAATCTGAGTTGACTCTCCTTCCCGTTGTGGATATTGGTACAATGCTCTTCAAAATTTAGCATTTCTAGAAGACTAACTCCATTGGCCATTTCTTGTAGCAGGCGATCTTCGCTTCTCTGGATGTCTTCTGCCGCTGGTATAAGTGCATCTAACTCCTCAATGGTTGTAACAATGATGCCGTCGTCGTCACCGAACAGAATATCCCCAGGATTTACGATGATGCTACCACATATGACTGGAATCTGGGTTTCAAAAAGTTGGTTTGTCGTGCCAGATACACAACTCACTGATCGTGCGTAACAGGGAATTTCCATAGTTCGGACAGCCGCAGTATCTCTACAGGGGCCATCGTTAACAATACCCGCCAGTCCCTTACGTGCGGCTTCGGTGGGAAAAAGTTCACCAGTAAGTGCTTTATGGCTGTTTTGTGAATTAATGACAATTACCTCTCCCTGTTCCGCATCACGCAAGGCCTTAACCACAGTCAAAAAGTCATTGTGACAGGTGACTGTGTGTGCGTAACCCACAAGTTTTAGCCCCGTACGGATTGGTCTCATGCCGGAGTCCATAACGCGAAGGTTCAAGTTTAGGATTTTATCCGCATCGCAAATGCATGCTGTGTTAAGCTTCAATAAACGCTGTTTAGTATCATCAAAATTTATCATGTCCTCCTCCAATTATGAATTTCAGAACAGGAAATTGGGTTTAATCAATTTCACGTTTGCGGATGTTCTTTGTTCTAAAGTCTTTTTGTATGTATATACAAGAGTCATCATTTGACTTTTGTTGGTGAAGTCGGATTTTTGCTTTAGTTTCGATCACTGCAAATGCAGTTTCAAAAATAAAGTGACTTCTCAGAAATTGTGCTTGTTTGGTCTGGTTCAATTGTTCTGAAGCAGACCCGAATTATCCTAAAATAATTGTGAGGTCAGAAGAGATTATTTCGATTAACCGTTGTTTATTCTTCGCGATACGTTCTACGTTCGTATTTCTTTTTTCGTACTCATGTGAGTGCTGCCCTCGTGGCAACTTCATTTTTGAGTTTCATTTGAACAGTTAAGTGTTATTTTTGTATAGTGGGTACAGAATACTCCCCATTATGGTGGCATCAGCAGAAACCGGATAATCAGTACAACTTAAACTGCCATGAATATCCCTGGAGTACTCAGTTACTCCCTATATCTATATTAACATTGTTTTATCCGTTATGTTTATTCAATAGTAAGGAATTGGACGAATATAAAATGAGGAACTTATTTTCGACATTTCCCCTAAGGTGACATGGTTAGCTGAGTGGTTCAATAGGTTTATAATATTTGCCATTAGTGCCAATGGTAAACTGCTATTTTGTTGTCCTTATTATGTTCGTTCTGATAGGATGGTGGTTTAAAAGTAGCGGTGATTTGTCCACTAGCTAGGTCTTTGGAGTTCGGCAATCCAATTCTGTCTCCTACCAGACGTCCGCTTATGGGAAACTTGTATTGGCCTATCTGTTTAACTATTGCCCAGAGGGGATTGATGAAGATATTGATATGTTCATCTTTCGGTGTGAAAAGAAAACACACTTTTCCATATCAAAGTTCTAGCATAGGTTAAGTTAAGTCGGGCATTATTCTCATGTCTCGGGAACAGGAATAGACATCAAGGAAGGTTATGCAAAAACAGCCTGAAGTCAATCCGAAAAAGCATCTTTGGTGGTGTAGTATCCTTCATGTTATTAATGATGGGTATATCACCAGCTTGGCTCTTTTACTTCCTTTCATAGCAAAAGATTTGGATCTTACTTATACTGAATCTGGTCTGCTTAAAACTGCTATTCATGGAGCAATAAGTATTTCTCAAGTCCCTGCCGGCTTTTTAGCCGAGCGCTTAGGAGACATTATGATGCTTGGTATAGGGGCCTTGTGGTTCAGTTGCAGCTATATGATTTTGTTTTTGGCATTTAGTTATTCTTTAACGCTAGTTTTGATACTTTCGGCTGGTGTTGGTGGAGGTGTTTATCACCCTGTTGGTACTGCTCTCGTATCCAATGTCTACTTAGGTGAAAAGTCTGGTTCAGCTATCAGTACATTGAATTTCTCCGGTGATGTTGGTAAAGCTATTTTCCCTTTTCTAGCTGGTGTTTTGGTTGTCAGGTTCGGGTGGAGAGTAAATTGCGCCGTGTTAGGAATAGTTGGATTGGGAACCTCTGTTTCATATTTATTCTTCTTCCGGAAGGAAATTTTCTTAAAAAGACTTTCGCCAGAGGGCTCGGTTGATGAGTTTGAAAGAACAAGTAAGAGGTGGGGGATAGCACAGCCAAGCCAGTTCATCCTCTATTCTCTCCTCGGGCTTTTGGACAATGGGATTAGGTCTGCTGTTACGACATTTTTTGGGTTTTTACTTATTGAGAAAACAGGGATTCAGGAAAGGGCTGTAGGTGGAATGATGTCTTTGGTTTTTTTTGGCGGGGCGTTGGGAAAACTCTTGTGTGGTTTCCCAATCCAAAAATTTGGTGTCAAGAAAATTATCTTGGTGACAGAGATACTGATGGTCCTTGGTTGTTTCGCTCTACCTACTATTCCGTCAAAATGGATTCTTTTGCTTTTTTTGCCGCTATTTGGGTTTATGTTAAATGGCACATCTTCTGTAATCTACGTTGGTGTTGCATCAACGCTTAGGTCTGAGTTTCGGAGCCGTGGATATGCGTTACACTATACTTTTAGTTTTCTATCTTCGGCAGTTGCTCCCTATCTTTTTGGGTTGGTGGGCGATGCATACACTTTGAGTGCCATTTTCTATGTGGCCGCCGTTGTTATGTTATTGGGTTTACCACTACTGCTTTTGCTGAAAGAAAGAGAGAATTTCGATTAAAATCCTGTTGACAGACGCTTGGCTCTGAAGTGCTGTATTTGTTAGGGAGGTATGCGATAGTGTTTCCTATCTCAAAACTGATGTGAGAGAACTGGCTTCGCTCGATTTCCTAACGTTGAATTTCGCGTTGAAGATACAGATACTCATGCTTGAGGTTCGTATTGCACCTGGGATGGCCTCGTTTTGCTGATTGTGTTGATCAGTACTTTTGCAACACTGTCTCAGTTGCCCATCAGATGTATCCCCTAGGGAGTAAAGGTGATTCTACACTAAACCGACAAGTTGTTTCATCTGGTCGTCCATCATTTTTAGGTGTTCAGAATTGAAACGCTCATGAATAGTCTGGCGAGCATTTACCTCTTTTTCTCGATCGCCTTTTTGGGTAAAATTATATAAACAAACAAGTCTAGGTTGTTGCATCATATTATCCGAAGCACTATGTATTACCTGCCCATCATAGAAAAAAACGCCTCCAGCTTTGAGCACGATTTCCTCTGGATTCCAATCAAGTCCTTCAAGATTGCTCCCAGCGGTATAGACATTATTTTTTTCTTTTTCTGCTCGGAATTTTGGTTCGGTTATCGCTTTTTCGATAAGATAGTGACTGCTTGGGATTGCCGTCATCGCTCCTCCTGAAGGTTCAATATCAGCAAAAGCTAGCCAAGCGTTAGCAAAACTCCCTTCTCTCTCAAGAAAAGGTGTATTGGAGAATCCATCAGTATGACCTCTCCAGTTCCCGCTTTTTAAATTCCCACATACTTTTCCAGGAAAGGTGACAACGGGGATTGGCTCGGCTGAGAGACGAAATGGACCATCAATCATGTTCGAAATCACTTCCAGCAATTTTGGGTGTGTGGCAAATCGAGCAATTCTGGGAATACCATGCTGAGGCGTTTTGAGTTGTCGCCGTGTTCCCCAGATATGGGCGTAAGACTCTGGCGATTCTGGTCGAATCTTGTCGAGCAAGATGGGGATCCCTTTTTTTGCTTCTTTAGGAGTAAGAACGTTCTCAACAATTGCATAGCCTTGGTCAATAAATTGCTGGCGATAGTCTTTAATAGTTTTTTTTGACATAGGAGTATTCCTACAAGTATTTATATCCTGTTTGTAGGTTATGGGATTTGCGCTCCTTGCGTTTCCACATAAACAGCGTAAAGAGATTGACTTCCGGCCATGAAAACTCGGTTCCTTTTGGCACCACCGAAACATAAGTTAGCACAGACCTCAGGAAGATGAATCTTACCGATTAGATCGCCGTTAGGAGCAAAGATGTGGACACCGTCATATCCTTCGCCAATCCAGCCTGCGCTTGACCAGAGATTACCATCAACATCACACCGAATACCATCCGCCAATCCTGGCGACATGTCGCAAAACAACCGTCCATTTTTTAATCGGGCATTGTCATCCACATCATAGACGCGAATGTGACGTGGA
>Ga0207984_1000107_pt1 | contig 48687 bp, 40 predicted proteins | sample ETNtaG_30_FD_185760 | JGI IMG/M metagenome (GOLD analysis project Ga0207984, IMG submission 185760) | Marine microbial and viral communities from oxygen minimum zone, Eastern Pacific Ocean - ETNP201306PF43B (SPAdes) (version 2) | ecosystem: Environmental > Aquatic > Marine > Oceanic ...
GAAATTACTCCAGCACTTTGACTTTGACTTCCCTTTCCAAATAATCTATCTTTTAATGCATATGGTTCCCAAATTGCTGTTTTCCAAATCTTGGCCTCTGCAGGAACATTACCTAACAACTTTTCGTCTTTTATCTCAAAATACGGATTCTCAGGAGTATAAATTATAGGTCGCCAATTATTTTTAGGTAAGTATTTTGTAAATTTTAACCACCTCTGCACACCTGATCCTCCAGCTGGAGGCCAATAGTAAGAAATGATTAATACTTTTTTCATTAAGATTTTAATTCCTTAAAGGAAACAAAGGCTAAAAGTAATAATAATATAATTGATGAAGCCAATGAAACTGTTTCGCCAGTTTTGTAAGTGCTTGGCTCAAATTTAAACTCAATGATATTATTTCCTGCTGGAATCTGCAACCCTCTTAAAACATAATTTACTCTGAAATGTGGTTTTAATACACCATTTACATATGCATTCCATCCTTTAGCGTAATAAATCTCTGAAAAGATTACAATTCCATCATTTGTAGAATTTGATTTGTATTCTAGATAGTTAGGCTTGTAATTCGTTAAAGAAATACTTGCGTTCTCATTTGATAAATTAGTAATTAATTGAGCCTTAAAACGCTCATCCACTACAGCTGTATTTCTAACATCAAGTTCCTTTAATGCGGCAATCTCTGCATCTGCATTTGCTACTATATTTACATTATTTACAAACCAAGCATTCCCCATTGTGCCAGGATTTTGTTGTACCTGCCCCTTTTTGTTTATTACATATTTTGTGTTTAACATATTAATCACAGCCGGATTTCCTTGAGAGATATGTTGTTCTATAAGTTCTTGGTAACGTTTCAATTTAGCTCCATGATATCCTCCAATAGATTTGTGAAAGTAAGATGTACTAGCATCATTAAAAGTATTAACACTCTGATTAAAAACTCGAAAATTAAGATCTTTATCTTTAAGTATCTGTAAATTAGCTTGTGTTGGTTGATAAGGAATCTCAACTTTTGATTTTCTCACAAAATGATCATCATTTAAATATCTTTTATTTACCGTCCACATATCAGCTAAAACTAAAACACCTACAATCAAAATAACATATTGTGATTTTAGTTTGTTTTTAAGAAACAACCAAAGAGTTCCAAAGGATAATGAAATAAAAATAAAAGATCGCCATGCATCAGCACCTAGAAGCCCTGCTCTATCAGATTGCAATGCATCAACAGGCCATCCATTCTTCTCCAAATTAGCATCTTGACCTCCAACAAAATCAAAGAATAATGATGGTATTAATGCAAATAAGAGTGTTAAACCACCAACAATATAGAATGCTAATTGTAAAGGTTTTTTCTTTTCATCAATTGATTCATTAGTAATTAAAAATTTATTCAGTGCCACAAAACCTAAAAGTGGTAAAGTAAATTCTGCAATAACTAAAATCATAGATACAGCTCTAAACTTATTATATCCAGGAAAATAGTCTAAGAATAAGTCTGTTAAACTCATGAAATTCTTCCCCCAAGCCAGCATTATCGACATAATTGTAGCTAAAATTAACCAAGTTCTCATTTCTGATTTCACAAAAAATAAACCTAATACAAACAAAAAAATCACTATTGAACCTGCATAAGTAGGACCTGAGGTAAATGGCTGCTCACCCCAATAGAGTGGCAATTGTTTAATGAGTTGCCTAGCATTTGGCGCTCTTTTAATTGCCTGATAAGTTTCTGAATCAGTAGTTAAAGCACCTTGTGACGACCCTCCATGGAAATTAGGAATTAAGAGAGTAAAGCTCTCCGTTATTCCATAGCTCCAAGAAGTGGCATAATCCTTGTCTAATCCAGAAGTTTTATTCTCTAAATTATTAGTTAATTCAGATTTACCTCTAGTACTTTCTTTTCCATACTCCATGGTTGTTGATAACCTAGTAAGGGAAGTTCCTGAAGCTAGAAGTGCTGCAACAATTAAAATCCCAGAACGCTTTGTAAAATCTACTAAGTTATTTGCTTTTAAATCTTTAATAAACTGTACCAAACCAACTAGTAATAATATCAAAACTAAATAATAAGTTATTTGCAAATGATTAGCATAAAGCTCCAATGCTACTGTTAAAGCAGTTAAAACACCTCCAAGCAACATTTTTCTTCTATAAGTATAAAGCACTGCTGCAACTACCATTGGTACATATGCAATTGCGTGTGCTTTGGTCATATGCCCTGCCTGAATAATAATAAAGAAATATGAAGAGAATGCAAAAGCTATTGCTCCTACAGCAGATAGTCGATAATCCACTTTTAGCGATAATAGTAGGATATAAAAGCCTAGTAAATACAAAAACAATAAATTAGCTGGCCTTGGCATTCCTAAAGAAATAGTTTTAACTACATATTGAATTAAATTAGCATTCGACTTTGTAGAAATTTGATAAGCTGGCATTCCTGAGAACATAGAATTTGTCCAAAGAGCTTCTTCTCCTGTTGTCTCACGAAAATCAACTACCTCCTTACTCATGCCCTTATGATTCTTAATGTCTGGCGTATCTAAACGCTTACCTTCTAAAACGGGAGAAAAATAAGTAAAAGAAATACCCACAAACAATAACATCACGATCAGATGTGGGCTTAGTTTTTTAAAGTTTATCATAAGAGTTTTTTATTCATCAACTTCCTCAAAATCAACATAATCTCCTACTTCATCCGATTTTGTTTGTGTTGAAGGTTTTGTTTTTTCAAGCGTTACTTTTCCTTCTTCTTGTGTTGGGTTTTGCGGGTTTTGATGTTGCTGACCATATTGCTGCTGAAAACGATCTTGCATTTTATTAGCGAAACGTTTCAGTAAAATTGGTGCAAATATTCTAGCTAAAATCCTTAACAAATAAGAAATTAAGAAAAACCAAAACATAAATTTTACTAAGCCTACTAACATATTATTTACTTAAATATAAGTTTCGTTCAGAATATACTTTGGTAAAGTAATCATCCTTTAAATCATCAATAAAATAAATGGCCTCTCCTGTCGATTTCATTTCTGGTCCTAATTCTTTATTCACATTAGGGAATTTATCAAACGAGAAAACAGGAACTTTTATTGCATATCCATTCTTAGTAGGGCTAAAATTAAAGTCCGTCACTTTCTTTTCTCCAAGCATAACTTTTGTAGCATAGTTCGTGTAAGACTCATCATATGATTTTGCAATAAACGGCACAGTTCTTGAAGCTCTTGGGTTTGCTTCAATTACATAGACAACCTCATCTTTTATAGCAAACTGAATATTTATTAAACCAACTGTCTCAAGCGCAACAGCAATTTTATTAGTAATATCTATCATTTGCTGACGAACATTGTCACTTAAATCAAAAGTAGGCAATACAGCATATGAGTCACCTGAATGAATACCACAAGGTTCGATATGCTCCATCATTCCAATAATATAAACATTCTCTCCATCACAAATTGCATCAGCCTCAGCTTCAATTGCTTTATCCAAATAATGGTCCAGAAGTACTCTATTCCCAGGAATATCCTTTAGCAAATTTACAATATGATGCTCTAACTCCTCCTCATTAATTACAATTTTCATTCCTTGTCCTCCAAGTACATAAGATGGTCTAACTAAGATTGGAAAATCTAAATCTTTAGATATTTCTAATGCCTGCTCAGCCGTTTCTGCAACAGCAAATCTTGGGAAAGGAATATTATTTTCTTCTAAAAGCACAGAGAATCTTCCCCTATCCTCTGCTACATCCAATGCATTGTAAGAAGTCCCCATAATTTTAATACCATAACGCTCAAGTTTTTCAGCCAATTTAAGAGCTGTTTGCCCTCCTAACTGAACAATAACTCCTTCAGGGTTTTCATAGCGAATAATATCATAAATATGTTCCCAAAAAACAGGCTCAAAATAAAGTTTATCAGCAGTATCAAAATCAGTAGAAACCGTTTCCGGATTACAATTAATCATGATTGTTTCATAACCACATTCTTTTGCTGCCAATACTCCATGTACGCATGAATAATCAAACTCAATTCCTTGTCCAATTCTATTAGGGCCTGAGCCAAGAACAATAATCTTCTTCCTATCTGTTACTTCACTCTCATTCTCAGCAAACTGTACACCATTTTCCTCTTTTGGCATTTCAAAAGTTGAGTAATAATATGGTGTTTCTGCTTTAAACTCGGCAGCACAAGTATCCACTAGTTTATATACACGCTTAATATTCTCCGTATTTCTTTTATCGTATACTGCACTCTCCAGACATCTTACTAAATGTGCTATTTGTCTATCCGCATAACCCTTCATTTTCGCTTCTAGAAGTAAATCAGTTGGGATAGTATCAATCGTATATTTTTCTATTTCTTTTTCGAGTACTACAAGCTCTTCAATCTGATGTAAAAACCAATAATCAATTTTTGTAATTTCATGGATTTTCTTTGTGGGAATACCAATTCTTATTGCATCATATACTCTAAATATTCTATCTCCACTTGCATGTTTTAACTCATACAAAATGACATCCTGATCTGTTTTCCCTTTTCCATCTGCACCTAATCCATTACGTCCAATCTCTAAAGACTGGCATGCTTTCTGAAGTGCCTCTTGAAATGAACGTCCAATACTCATTACCTCACCTACTGATTTCATTTGTAAGCCAAGCTCAATATCTGAACCTTTAAATTTATCAAAATTCCATCTTGGGATTTTTACTACCACATAATCTAATGTTGGTTCAAAACAAGCAGATGTTGTTTTTGTAATCTGATTATCTAATTCATCAAGGGTGTAACCAATAGCTAATTTTGATGCAATTTTTGCAATTGGATAACCAGTTGCTTTTGATGCTAAAGCAGAAGAACGAGAAACCCTTGGGTTAATCTCAATAGCAATAATATCTTCTGACTCATCAGGATTTACGGCAAATTGCACATTACATCCTCCAGCAAATTCACCAATTGAGTGCATCATCTTTATTGCCATATCACGCATTTTCTGATATGTTGTATCAGCAAGAGTCATGGATGGCGCAATAGTAATTGAATCTCCTGTATGAATTCCCATAGGATCAAGATTCTCGATATTACAAATAATAATTACATTATCATTATCATCACGCAAAAGCTCTAACTCATACTCTTTCCAACCTAGTACTGCTTTATCAATCAATACCTCATGAATTGGTGAAGCATGTAATCCTTTTGATAGTAAATCCTCAAATTCTTCTTTGGTGTGCACAAAGGAAGCCCCACTTCCTCCAAGCGTAAATGAAGGGCGAATTACTAGTGGGAAACCTAACTCTTGTGCAATTTCTTTTCCTTCCAAAAAAGATGTAGCAATACGGGCTGGTGCAACAGGAATATCAATTTCTCCCATTAACTTACGAAATTGCTCTCTATCTTCAGTAATATTTATCGCATCAATATCAACACCAATAATTTCAACACCATACTTCTCCCAAATTCCTTTTTCATCTACTTCAATACATAAGTTTAAGGCAGTTTGCCCGCCCATTGTTGGCAAAACAGCATCAATATTTCTTTCTTCTAAAATTTCAATGATTGATGCAATAGTAAGAGGTTTTAGATACACATTATCAGCAACTACTTTATCTGTCATAATAGTTGCTGGGTTAGAATTAATTAAAGACACCTCAATTCCTTCTTCTCTTAAAGATCTTGCTGCTTGAGATCCTGAATAATCAAACTCACAAGCTTGCCCAATTACAATAGGGCCACTCCCTATAATTAGTACTGATTTTAATTTGTTGTTTTTTGGCATTTATTTTCTGATTGACTGAGGCGAATTTACACTATTTGATTTTATGATATTATTTTACTTTTACTTTCTATCAACATCTTATTAAGATTAAAAAAATCTCAAAAAAAAGGTGTTGCTAATAAAAACAACACCTTTCATATAGTTAAAAGCGGACAATTATTTATGACCCATTTCATCAGAAACCGTTAATCGTTTTCTACCTTTTGCTTTTCTTCTTGATATTATCTTTTGTCCATCTTTGGAGGACATACGCTCCATAAAACCGTGTTTATTCTTTCTTTTTCTGTTAGATGGTTGAAATGTTCTTTTTGGCATGACTTTTTATCTTAATTTAATTTGGCTGCAAATTTAATATTTTTTCTAATACAAACAAGATTCGAATAATAATTAAAAATCTATTTTTGCTGACATGAATTGGATGAAAAAATTAAAAGCAAAGTGGGGCATTACATCTAATCTGCAGTTAGTTATTATTTTCCTTGTATTCTCAATTACAGGATCTATTGCTTTGTGGGTTGCCAAACCACTTCTTAACCTAGCAGGTGCTAACTCTGAAAGTATGAGTACGTGGCTATATGTTCCTATAAGAATTGGAATAATCTTTCCTACTTATCAGGTTTTAATTATAATAATAGGCGCGCTTTTTGGACAATTCGAATTTTTCTGGAATTTTGAAAAAAAAATGCTTGCTCGTATGGGTTTTAAATATTTTAAAGAGAAAGAATGATTTGCTTTTCTTATTTTTGGCAAGCTAAATTTTAAAAAATGAAACTCATTATATCACTAGCTACAAGATTGATTCCTAGGCATTATTTACAGCATGTAAGCCATTTATTTTTAAAAGTCTTTTCTTTGTTTTTAAGAGGTAACCGATTTGAAGATCCAATAAATGGGAAAACTTATCGTAAATTATTACCTTATGGAAGGTTAAAATCAAGAGAAAATGCAATTGCCCCAGATAGTATGAGTTTGGAAAGACACCGATTGATGTGGCTTTTTATGAAAGAAAAAACAAACTTCTTTATAGACAACTTAAAGTTTTTACATATTGCACCTGAATACTGTTTTATCAAACTATTTAAGGCAATGAAAAACTTAGATTATACTACTGGAGATTTGATTTCACCTTGGGCTGATGTAAAATTTGATGTGCATGATATTCCTTTTGATGAAAACTCTTTTGATGTGGTAATTTGTAATCATGTATTAGAGCATGTAGAGGATGATCATCAGGTAATGACCGAGTTTTTTAGAATAATGAAGCCAGGAGGATGGGGAATCTTTCAAGTGCCAATTGATAGTAATAACCCTAATACTGAGGAAGACAAAAGTATTACTGACCCAAAGGAAAGAGAACGGCTTTATGGACAAGATGATCATGTTCGCCAATATGGCTTAGATTATGGGAAGAAACTTGCTGCAGCAGGCTTTAAAGTAACTGAGAGTAATTTTATTAATGAACTTAGCCCTGAGTTAGTAGAGCGATATGCTTTACCTAAAGATGAAATACTTTATTTCTGTCAGAAAAAATAAGTAGTATGTCAGATAAGATATTAGAATCGCTTGGTAAGAATCTTAATAGAGACATGGTTACAGATTTGTTTCATAATGGTTTTTATTACAAGAATTTCCCCTTTTTATTAAAACATATGCAAGATAATGTAAAGCCATCCTCATGGCGTTCTGCATGGGTTGTGAATCATCTCATGAAAAAAGATGATAAGAGAATAAAGAAACATCTTACTAAAATCATTAAAAGTATAAACGGAAAAACAGACGGATATCAAAGAGAACTTATCAGAATTGTTCGAATGATGAATCTTTCAGAGAAGAACGAAGGCCTCTTTTTTGATATCTGCATGCAAGTATGGGAGGATGTACACAAAAAGCCAGCTACAAGACATTATGCAGGCTTGTTTATAATTGAAATGGCTAAAAAATATCCTGAAATAAAGAATGAGCTAGAATATTTAACAACTGATTATTATACCAAAACCCTCTCCACTGGTATTAAAAGAATTTTTGAAAGAGAGTTAGCAAAAATCATCTCATGAGAAAAATACTTATAATAATACTTCTTAGTGGTCATTTTCTATCTGCCCAAAATTTAAATAACCTAAGTTTTGGTACAGACACTACTTTTGAAGTAGTGAGCTGGAATATTGAATGGTTTCCTAAAAACGGACAAACAACAGCCAATTATGTTGAGACCATCCTTACAAACTTAGAGGCTGATATTTACGCTTTGCAAGAAATTGATGATACTACACTTTTAAAGCAAGTAGTTGCAAATATCCCTGGATATGAATGCCACTTTAAAAGCACTTATTACGGTGGTTTGGGTTATGTATACAACACAAATACTATACAGGTAAATGCAAAATATGAGATTTACACATCTCAACCTTATTGGAACGCTTTTCCTAGAAGCCCGCAAGTGTTAGATGTAACTTATAACAATAATCAATACTTTATAATTAACAATCATTTAAAATGCTGTGGAGATGGAAATCTAGATTCAAACGATCCATCTGATGAAGAGATGAGAAGATATATGGCTGTTTATTATTTGAAACAATATATTGATAATAATCTAGTAAATAAAAATGTAATCATAGTTGGGGATTTAAATGATGATTTAACGGATTCTCCTTCTCATAATGTATTTCAGGATATAATAACTGACCCAAGTAATTATCTATTTACAGACATGCAAATTGCAAATGCAAGCAATAATAATTGGTCTTACCCTTCTTGGCCTTCTCATTTGGATCATATCTTGATTACTAACGAACTCTTTAATGATTTTCAGAATCCGAACTCTTATATCTCAACTATTAAAATTGATGATTATATGAATTCTTGGAATCAATATGACAATAATATCTCTGACCACAGGCCAATTGGAATAAGATTAGTATATGGTACCGTTAGCACTATTTCTGAAGAAGATACTAAAAAGAAACTATTGAGAATTACTGACATACTTGGAAGAGAAAGTAAGTTAACTAATAATCAATTATTAATTTACTTCTTTGATGATGGCACTGTAGAGAAGAAAATTCGTAATTAATCTTGTCGTTCTGGTTAGTGCATTTTCATGTAATCCCTAGATAAAAAGAAGACATGACAAATCCAGAATGTGATATAAGACATTGTATTAAATGGAAGGGCTACTACTAATACCCTATATAAATTACCTTCTTAGTTTCAAAAAAGTCCTCAGTAAAGAAATCTGAGATATCATATTTAGTGTGAGAAATTCCTCTTAACTCTTCAGATAAATCACCCCCTTTTAAATAAAGGATTCCATTCTTTAATTTATTACTGTGTTTTTTATTGAATTTACCTTTAACCCATTTTTTAAAGTCAGTCATATTGGTAACAGCACGGCTCACTACAAAATCAAATTTTTCATTAATTTTTTCAGATCTTTCGTGCATAGTGCGAACATTAGATAAACCTATAGCACTAATTACTTCATCTACCACTTTTATTTTCTTTCCAATACTATCAACAAGAAGAAAATCAGCTTGAGGAAATAACATAGCCAATGGAATACCTGGGAAACCACCACCCGTCCCTATATCTAAAATCTTAGTTCCTTTTTCAAATGCTATCACTTTAGCAATAGAGAGTGAATGTAATACATGATGTAAATAAAGTTCAGAAATAGTTCTTCTAGAAATTACATTTATCTGAGAATTCCAATGCTCGTATAATTCTTGTAATGCAGTAAATTGTTTGATTTGTTTTTCCGATAAATCAGGAAAATACTTGTGAATAATTTGCATTTAAAACTTACCTTTATGCCCTGACATAATTTTAAAGAGCTGTTCACGACTTCTGTGCAGTTGTGCCTTTACTGTCCCTAGTGGAATATCTAATTCTATTGCTATTTCATCATAAGTAAACTCCTTAAAATATCTAAGCTTCACAAGAGTTCTATAGTTTGGTTTTAGCTGCTCAACTATCTGTCTTAGTATTTGGATTCTCTGCTTTTTTACCATCAATTGCTCAGGATTTGGTGAATCGGAAGGAATGTCAAAACTTTGTTTTTCCCCTTTATCATTCACCATGAATTTATCAATCGAAATAGTAGGCAATTTTCGTTTTCTTAAATAGTCAATACAATTATTTTTGGCAATGGTAAACAGCCAAGTGCTAAATACATAATTAGGAACATAAAGGTGGAGTTTTTTAAAAGCCTTACCAAGGGCTTCAATGGTCAAATCTTTAGCAATATCCTCATTCCCAACTTTTTCGAAAAGCATAAAATAAAGAGGATCCCGGTAAAGCCGCATCAATTCATTATAAGCTTTGGTATCTCCAGTATCAAGTGCACGATTTATTAGGAGTAAATCTCGTTTGCCTTTTTCTGAAAGTTCTTTACCTATTACCATCTTGTTGGTTTTTTAAAGGAGTTCAATAATACAAAAATTCCTTGTATAACAATATGCAGGATTTCCAGTAGTGGATACCAAATAAGTAAATCGGATAATTTTAGCTTTTTCATTAGTGGCAAATAGAGAACATAAAACATTAAAGTTCTAAAAATAAATAGAGGCAAAACAACTAGCAATGTACTTTCAAAAAAGATTAATATGGTAAATGACAACCAAAACAAAAGTTGTGAAAGAGGCCAAATCCCTAGTAAAAACTTGAAAATAAATTTGTATTTCTCTGAGGTAGTAATATGCCTTCTTCTCTGAAAAATCCACTCTTTCCAGCTTTGTTTTGTTTCGGAGATTGTATGACTATCCTCATCAATTTCAATAGCAATATTTTGTTTTGTAGCTACTTCTTGTATAAACAAATCATCATCACCAGATGGAAGAAAAATATGAGAAGCAAAACCTTTATTGTTAAAAAAAACAGATTTTTTGTAAGCTAAATTCCGCCCAACACCCATATAAGGCAAAGATGACAATGCAAAAGAAAAATACTGCAAAGCCACATTAAAGCCATCAAAACGGATCAGAGCATTTAAGAGGCCTTTTTCCTTTTTATAAGCCCCATAGCCCAATACAATTTGCTTCTTTTCGAAATTACTGACCATTTTACTCAACCAGTTTCTAGATGACGGTATGCAATCAGCATCCGTTAAAAGCAAATATTCATGCTTTGCAGCTTTTATCCCCAAAGTAAGTGCAAACTTTTTGCCAACCCTATGTTTTACATGCTCTTCAATCTTTACAATTTTTAAGTTTTGATACTTTGCTTTCAATTCTTTTAGCACATATTCTGTATTGTCCTTGGATTGGTCATCCACTAGCACAACTTCAAAATCTGTGTATTCTTGTTCTAATATTTTCGGTAGAAATTCGGTAATATTTTCTGCTTCATTTTTGGCACATACAATTACGGATATTGGTTCATTAAAAGTTGTTTCTGATAGTTTATAAACAACTAGACGTACAAAAAAATACAGCACATAAAAAAGCTGAATAATTAATGAAAAAACAAAAATATAAAAGAGAATTTGTGTAAAAAGTTCCATTAGCACAAAAATAATTTATTTGCGGAAAAAAAGGCAAATAGTAAAACTTATATTTGTCACCATGAAATTTGATTTACTGAAAACAGATAAAGCATCAAATGCTCGGCTTGGAGAAATTCAAACGGCTCACGGAAAAATTCAAACGCCCATCTTTATGCCGGTGGGTACTGCTGGTACTATAAAAGGGGTTCATCAGCACGAGCTTGTAGAAGATACAAAAGCACAAATTATTCTTGGAAACACTTATCATTTGTATTTGCGCCCAAAGTTAGACACCATTGAAAAGGCGGGCGGTTTGCACAAATTCATTGGCTGGGACAAACCCCTTCTTACCGATAGTGGTGGATACCAAGTTTATTCCTTAGCAGAAAATAGAAAAATTACGGAAGAGGGTGTAAAGTTCCAATCGCACATTGATGGCTCTTATCAGTTTTTTTCTCCTGAATACGCTATTGATATCCAAAGAAAAATTGGAGCAGATATTATCATGGCTTTTGATGAATGCACACCTTACCCATGCAAATACGATTATGCCAAAGACTCCTTGCATTTGACTCACCGTTGGCTCAAAAGATGTTGTAATCGCTTTGATGAAACTAAAGGATTGTATGGATTTGAACAAAGTTTTTTTCCTATTGTGCAAGGAAGTGTGTATAAAGATTTAAGGGAGCAATCGGCTGAGAAAATTGCATCCTTTGAAAGAGAAGGAAATGCCATTGGCGGACTTTCAGTTGGCGAGCCACACGATTTACTTTACGAAATGACAGATGTGGTTTGTAGTATTCTGCCAAAAGACAAACCAAGATATTTGATGGGAGTTGGCACGCCTACTAATTTGTTGGAGAGTATTGCTTTGGGAGTTGATATGTTCGATTGCGTGATGCCAAGTAGAAATGCTCGAAACGGAATGCTTTTCACCTCAAAAGGGACAATTAATATAAAAAATAAAAAGTGGGAGAATGATTTTTCAATATTAGATGAAAACGGAACATCTTATGTAGACAAAACCTACACAAAAGCATATCTCAGGCATTTGTTTGCAAGTGGTGAACTTTTAGGTAAGCAAATCGCAACTTTGCACAATATTCGTTTTTATCTGTGGTTAATGCAAAAAGCAAGAGAGGAAATAAAAAATGGTACTTTTGCTCCTTGGAAGAATAAGATGGTAAAAAAATTAGATATTCGTTTGTAAAATGAAAAAACTAGATTGGTATATCATAAAGAAGTTTTTTGGCACTTTCTTCTTTTCCATTTCCCTTATTTTGGTAATTGTAATTGTTTTTGATATCTCAGAAAAAATTGATGATTTCATGGAAAGTGAAGCACCACTAAAAGCCATTATATTTGATTATTATCTAAACTTTATTCCATTTTTTGCTAACCTTTTTAGTCCGCTTTTTATTTTTATTGCCGTTATCTTTTTTACCTCAAAAATGGCAAACAATACCGAAATAATTGCCATCCTAAATAGTGGAATGAGTTTTTGGAGATTACTGCTTCCTTATCTTGTTACGGCTGTTTTTCTTGCTTCTGCATCCTTTGTATTGGGAAATTTTGTGATTCCTCCTGCCAATAAAGTAAGAATTGATTTTGAAAACAAATACATCAAAAATAAATTTCGTTTTAGAGGAAAAAATATACATCTGCAACTTCAAAAAGGACAATACGCCTATATGGAAAGCTACAATAGCACAAAGGATATCGCCTACAAATTTGCATTGGAAAATATAAAAGATGGAAAACTCCAATCTAAACTAAATGCAAATTACATTAAGTGGGATAGTACATCAGGAAGGTGGCAAGTAAACAGATGGCAAATCAGGGAATTTTTAGAGGAGGCAGAAAAACTAAGTAAAGGGGAACGATTGGATACCCTCATCAATTTGAAACCATCTGATTTTAAAACTCGCCTTAGTAAAGTAGAAACCATGAACCTTTTTGAACTAAACAAATACATAAAAGCAGAACAGCTAAAAGGAACAGCAAATATCGTCTATCACAAAGTTGAAAAACACAAACGCATGGCTTTCCCTTTTGCTTCCATCATACTCACGGTAATTGGGGTGGCAGTAGCAAGCCGAAAATCAAGAGGGGGAATTGGTCTGCATTTGGGCGCAGGACTACTTATTAGCTTTTCCTACATTTTATTTATGCAAATTTCCACAACTTATGCCACAAATGGCAATCTCTCCCCGGCTTTGGCAGTATGGCTACCCAATATTTTGTATTTATCTCTGGGAATATTTTTGGTGCTGAAATCGCCAAAATAGATCTTAATATTTAGATACTAGACTTTAACAAATCAAAAAAACGACTTTCTTCATTCAATAATTATCTTTTTTTCTACTATTCCATCATCAAAGATATAGAATAAGACTTCTCCCTTTGTTCCATTACTCTCCCTACCCAAAATATCAGTTACTTTTATTAAAGTTCTTTGGTTAGTACTACTGTAATTTATTGCTGATGTAGGATTGAATGTAAAGTTTAAATTTACAATGCTATCACAACCAACTGAATTAAATAATGTAATAGAATAATCTCCTGAAGTTGTTAATATCAAGCCATTCCAACTTATACTAATATTGGAAACAAGGGTGTCAAATGATGCGGAATTGTAATTACAACTTCCATCATTAGTATTTGCTAGTGGATCATAATTACAAGCAAGTGGATCAGTACATCCTAAGATTATATAACAATTTCCTAGCATATTACTATCTAACCACACCAATCTATCTTCAAGCCAATCTTTTAAGATATCAATTTCTTCCTGATATGTGTTGCCAATATAATAATTGGGCCAAATGTAAGTTCCTAAAATGTCCCATTTCTGGAAATTTCTTTGCTGTGCATCATTTAAATATAAGGCAATACTATCTATAAAATTAAAAACAGAATCCTGATGAAAACTCCTCTCTCTTAAATACTCCCATCTACACTTAAGTTTATTTTGATATGTTGTATCATCCAAAAGTCTTTCGAACCAGAAAGGATTATTACCTACATCACTACATGATCCATCTTGCTCCCAGCCACTTGTGCTCCAGCCATCACAATAATAAGCATTTCCGAAGGCTAAATTATAATCCCAAAACGGTCCCATAATTAACTTCCCACCATTACTATTCCTATCTTTATACATATAGGTACTTAATCTATAGCCATCAATATTTCTTGAGAGTTCATTTATTATATATAAATCAATAAAAGAGTTTACATCAATATATTTAGAATATCCTATTAAGGTATCTGCGAAATTTGGACCATCTAGAGCATATTCAAAACTATCTACAAAATGTTCAATATAATCTAATTGTTGTGGCAACATTACAGGTGCTTCCGGATAATGATATTGAATATACAATGAACCTCCTCCAATATCTGGAAAGTCTGAAAGCCAATCAGTACCGCCAGTTCCTGTATACTTATCAACTTTTATTATATAACCTCCTGTCAAACTATCTCCAGCCAAATCATCAGAATCTAGTTTTGCAATATCTACCCTATCATTATCTCTTTTTATCTTTTCCATCAAGATATAAATACCTTTGTAATCTCCATCTACAACTAGTTCGCAATACACAGTTCTAGGTGAATAATTTCCCATTTTTCGTCCCAAATCAAAAGTTAAGAAATTACGCACTAATGACTTATCTGAATAAGGAGCATATAATATCCAATCATTTTCTACAGGCATTCCTAAGAGTGAAACATTATTATTGTTTCCAATAGAATCTTGTGTTTCTAAAGCATATGATTTTTTTGGAAAGGATTGTGATGAACTCCCTCTGTATTCAATACTAATTTTACCATTGTAATTATTAAAAGGATCATTTATTGAGTTAATAAAACCGAATCCATTGTTAATTATCCCCATATCACAGACGATTCTTGGATCATCTATAATAGTTTGTCCCAATGTATTAATTACTACAATTGGTAAATTTGAAGTAGAAAATATCAGAGGTGGCTGAAACCAAGATGGATTTGGAAAGTAATTACTACTATTTGTCGCAATCCCAAAAGCAAGAAAAATACGAGATGATAAATCGGACGAATTAATATTGTCATTATGTACTTGAACAGAAAGCACATTATTTCCTGGCAAGATGTTATCCTTTAGAATTTGAGTATTTATAACAAACTGATCTGGTGTACCTCCCTGATACATTTGTGCTTCATGCAAAGATATTGATCCTTGACTAAAAGCAGGATGGTCTCCAATAGTTCCAATATTAGCTCTTGCAATTTCTACATTATTTAGATAAGCAACAAAGGCATCATCATAATCAACATTAAGTACGGCTTCCACTATATCTGCTGTATCTACAATAGTAAAAGTTCTTCTTAGATATAAAGAAGTCACAGCTGAAATTAAAGTTGAATCATCACCATCTCCATAACCGATACCTCCCTGACCACTTAACCATGTAGTGTCATTAAAGTTTAATTTCCGCCAATTTGTATCAGGTTCAGATGTGCCTTCTAAATACTTCCAAACGTCATTATCAAATATGACCGTTTCCCAATGGTCTATATTCTGAGAGATGGTAAAAAATGGCAAGCATCCTAATAGTAGTATTAGTTTTCTCATTCAATAATTATCTTCTTCTCAACTGTTTCATCATCATAAATATAAATTAGTAGCTCATCCTTTGTTCCTTTTGTTTCTCTTCCTAATACATCTATTTTTCTAAGAAGGTCTTTGTTTGTAGGGCTTTCTTCAATGCCTGTTCCACTACAATTAGTACTAAAATAATGTTGCGGATCAATATTTCCATTAGCTACTGTCCAATTGGCTGTTGACCAAGCCACATCATCTACTTCTATACATGAGAGCTGTAGATTGTGAGTGCAACTCAACCCTAATTGTTGATTGCTGCCGTTTCTTAGATCTAAAGAGACCAAATCATTATCATCACAATTAATCCCTTGTAAATTAATATTATTACTAATATTTAAAGTAGTTAGCTGATTAGCTCCACATGCTAAAGCAATGAGGTTAATATTGTTGCTTAAATCAAGATTTGTTAACTGATTAGCAAGACAAGCAAGACTATCAAGCATTATGTTGTTACTTAAATCTAAGCTTGTAAGTTGGTTTTGCTGACATTGAAAGTTGGTAAGCATCTGGTTATTAACTACAGATATCAATTGAAGTTGATTTGCTGCACAATTAAGGTTTTTCAAAAAAGCATTACTACTAACATTTAATTGAATAATTTGGTTCTGACTAACATTCAATTCTATTAATGAAATATTATTACTCATATCTATACTAGTTAGATTATTAAAAGAGCACTCTAAGATTAATAAATTATTAAAATCTTCTATTCCAGTTAAATCAAAAATACCAGTTGCAGATCCAGCTCCAAAAGATATATCCAAATAGGTTAATGTATCAATAGCTGATGTAAATACACTATCATCATATGGTATTCCATTACCCATTCCATTAATCTCTAAATAGGCCTCAAAGTTATTATCTGGCACATAAGTTTGTGATGGCGTTGTAGTAGAACAACAATTTAGAGATCCTGTACCAGATATGAAGCTATTAAGCATTGTAATATCTAATATATTAATAGTTCCATCACAATTAACATCAGCTGCCCAAGAATTAAATACTAATGGAGGGGAGCCTAGGATAAAATTATTTATCTCTGTAACATCTGTTTGATCCACAACTCCATCTTCATTAACATCACCACAAAGAATTGCTCCGCTAAGGCAACTAGAAGATGCTTGCCATGTTGTTCCTCCAAAAAGTGTGCCATTATTTCCATTAGCTGTCTGGTCATCAGTATAAGAGCCAATTCCCTCATTTAAGTTCCAATAACCCATCAGATTGACATAATTAGGATGAGTAGAATCCACCTCAACACACATCCAAGTATTTATCTCATTTGCAGAAAGTGCAACATCCCACAATCTTATTTCATCTAAATTTCCAATCATATGAAATAATGTTCCTTGATAATCTAAAGCGCCTAATTTAAATGAGTCAAAATTTTGTGCAATTATTCCATTTGCTGCTGTACTATCTACAAGAGAGCCATCTTTATATAGGCGGATATAACTACCATCATAGGTAAGTGCAAGATGTTGCCATTGATTAAAATCTAAAGCATTATTGGCAATAATATCATAAGCTACACCACTTGAGTTTCTAAACCTAGCTTCAATATTATTAGTATTTGTCAATTGTAATAAATAAAAATCAGCATCTGTATTATTTCTAAACCCAAAAAATCCACTATGACTCACATCTGATTGTGGATTTACCCATCCAGAGATACTAAATGCTGTTTTATTAGCAATAACTGATGAAACATTAGGAATATCTACATAAGAAAATGAAGTAGAATTAAATACTAATTCATAATTGGAAGTTTGTCCTGATAGCGTGACAGGTAAAAAGAACAGAAGGAAAAGTTTCTTCATAATAATATTTTTATTTAATAATTAATTTCTTCTCCACACTTCCATCATCAAAAATATAAAAAAGAGGAGAGTTTTTTATAGAGAAACTTTCTCTACCTAATACATCCACAATTTTAATTAACTTCTTTCCTTTACTTTCTATTTCGGTAACAAAAGTTGAAGAATTTATTAAACCATTAATATCATATCTTGAGAAGAATTCCCATATTTCAACAGAAGCATTAATATCATAATTTGTAAGGCCATTACTATTTGGAAAATTACTTCCAGGCCAAGTATGACCTCCATCAATAATCTTGAAATGTTCAACTTCTATTCCATTTAATCCGTTTTTCCAAACATAATGTTCTGCTGTACTACTATCCATTAAATTAATATTTGCTACTTGTGTAAAAATGCTTTGCGTATCGCATTGGTTATGATTTACCCAATAAGATATAATACTAGGAATGGATTCAACACCAGGCTTCCCAGAGTATATTGACATGGTATCAGAAACTCCATGAATGTGCAAAACAGGTGTTGGATGGATAGGATTACAACTATTCAACATATAAGAGATATATGATCCTGCAACAGGTGCTATAGCGGCTATTTTATCCGAAATTTCACAAGCTATTCTATAACTCATATACGCTCCATTCGACATGCCTGTACTATATACTCTATCAGAATCAATATTATATTCTAAGGACAAGCTATCTAAGAGTGCAGAAACAAAATCAATATCATTAATTGAAGTTCCTGTCTGGCCTACATTCCAATGAGTTACCCCTGAATTATTTAATAACCCTTGAGGGTGTACAATTATAAAATTTGCTGTATCAGCTATTGATCTGAAATCAGCATGCCACATTGCAATAGTTGAAGTTCCTGATCGTCCATGAAAGTTAAAAACAAGAGGTGTAGGATTGCTTATATTATACATAGCTGGAACATACAAAATATAATCTCTTTGTACATTATTATGTATTATGCTACCATTTATAGTTTGCTGAGAAAAAGCAAATAATGGAAGAGCTAGTACAAAAAAGATTTTTTTCATTTTACTGTTTTACAATTTGTTTAGTAACCAGTCTACCATCTATCTCCATACTCACAAAATAAACACCTTTTTTTAGTTTTTTTAAATCTAAGTTTATTTGGTTATTACCAACGATTAACTTCTGCTTATCTATTTTTATTTTCTTTCCTAACTCATTATATAAAGTCCAAGTAGCATTAGTGCTTTTTTGGGTAGTAAAACTTAAAGTCAGTTTGCCGGTTGTTGGATTCGGATAAAGGGTTATCTCATTTAAATTATTCTGTTTATCATCTAAAGCCAATACATCTCCAACTGAGCTAATGTTGGTTTGGTAAATACCATTTCCGTGCGTACCTACTATAAGCAGTCCATCATTTGGTCGATAAGTTAAAAACTCCACTACAACAGAACCAATAATTTGTGGAGCGACTTGTTTCCAGATAGTATTAGTGCCATCTAAATTAGCCGTTCCATATAGCCCTACAGAAGTACCTACCAAATACAAAGTATCATTACCTAAAGGAATAATATCTGCTGTTCTGCAAGAAGGACCATTTCCACTTCCACTTGGGTTTTGTTCCAAATTACCGGCAACCTTTGTCCAACTTGCACCTCCATCTGTGCTATGGAAAAGCGAATACAAAGAGTAATTGGAATACACTACCATTATCTCATCAGCATTATCAGGATTTATAGCAATATCAGAAGTATAAGAATTTGTTCCAGTTGGAATATTGGTAATCATATTAAGTGGCGGATCTCCTACATCAGCATTATCAATGCGATAAATATATTTGTTTTGCGTACCAAAATACACCACATTAGACGGGTTTTTGCTTGTTTCAATTACAGAAATTTTCATGGAGTTGCTCGGCAAAGAATCTGAGAAAAGATGCCAACCAAAATCATTCTTGGCATGTGAATTGTTGTAAGGAATATTAGCAACATCATTATTTCTCCAAAACTTATGTCCCTCTGCCCAATAAATTATATCAGAGTTATCATCCATAACCATAGGATTAATAAACATATAATTAGTACTATCAGCAGAGATAGGATCCATACGATTAAAAGCTAATCTCTCAGCATTGGTATCTAACTTCATTTTATACATCACCCCTCTTTGAATAGTAAGATAAAAATCCTCTTCATTATCAGCAATTCCTCCAAAACAACCGTCTCCATTAAAAGGCATATTCCAATGAGAAGTGGGATTAGCCGAAAAATTTACAAAATTCCCATTATCTTGAAAACCGCCATGTATTACATTTGAGTTAGCATTTCGGCTAACGGTTACTCCATAAAGCTGAGTAGTGTAATATCCATTATTCAAAGATGTCCAATGTACAGTATCTTGGAATGTATTATATGATTTAAAAACACCTCCATCAGTAGCACTTAACATTATACTATCATTAGAAGGCAAAAACAGTAAATCATGCTGGTCAGGATGATGATTTTTGTAAACCCCCCAGTTTCCATCTCCTTCAACAGAACCAATAAAATAACCTCCAATAATCATGCTATTATTTGGGCTTGTAAATCCATCAGTGGAGCGCCACAAATTAGTGCCCCCGATATATACTACATTGGAATTTGTAGGGTGTACTTTCACTAGTAGATCATATCCACCTTGTGCATTAAAATTATCGAATGATGTTGCTTGATTTGCTGGTATATTTACTGATAAATCCGTCCAATTCCCTGTATTTGCTTCATATTTCCAAAGAGAGGTCCAAGTTTCGCCACCAAAAAATACATTGGTATGCTGTCCGTAATTATCCGTTTCGGCAGCAAGGAAATAAACCTCATCTTCATTGCTTGGATTAACCCCAATTGCAATTCTACCATAAACGGGAGGAAATAATGAATCCGTAATATTAGTCCAATTTTGCCCATCCTCTGAACGCCAAACCCCCTTATCTACTCCATCAGAACTTAAAGTTGCATATACTACACCTGTTAATGTAATTTCTACATTGTTATGATATGTATTACCTCCACCGAGTTCTAAATTCCAAGTGTTACCTCCATTCTCACTTCTGTAAATAGAACCATAAGTGGCTGCATAAATCACATCCAAACTGTCATTAGAAGGATCTGTTTCTATGTTCCAAATAAAATCAAAATCTGAATCAAAAGATTGAGGAGTATTGGTGGCGGTTATCGAAAGGGAGTCCCAACTTAAACCTCCATCAGTAGATTTGTAGATACCATTACCTTGATAGTAAGCTCCTCCACCACTAGCTGAACTTCCTCTTAATTCTCCACTTCCAAAATACCAAACATCTTCCTTTCCTGTTCTTTTGTCTTGACTTACACAAGTCACATTATGCAATTGATTAAGCTCAGTAGTCATTGTCCAACTTTGCCCACCATCAGTAGAGCGAAACATTCCTCCACTTGCTCCTCCAGCAAAAAGTGTATTCTCATCTAGTACATCCATAGCAAAAGCTCTAGTCCGCCCACCTACATTGTAAGGGCCTCTGTGCACCCAATTTACCTTACTCATGCTAGTTGATTTTGGTAGAGTTTTAGCAAATATCATTTCTTTTTGCCTGATATTTTTCGGGATCTCTCCAGTATTAGGATCGGCTAAACGAATGCGTTCCCAAACCACTCTTTCAGCAGGATTATCGGATGCAAAAGCAATTTGTTTTTCATTGGTATTTGTACACGATATTATGCACAATACAATAATTATTATAGAAAAAAATTTATTCATTCCTTCAGGTTTTATTTTTGGTAAAAATAGTAAAAAGTAATCAGAAATCAGTAGCCACTTTTATAGTAGAGGTTTTATTATCTTTGCCATCTGAAAACAAAATCTTGGAATGATAAAAGTAGAAAGATATAGTCCTAAAAATAAAGTGAGAATTGTAACAGCCGCTTCTCTTTTTGACGGACATGATGCTGCTATCAATATCATGAGAAGAATTATTCAAGCCACTGGCTGTGAAGTAATTCATTTAGGACATGATAGAAGTGTAGAAGAGGTAGTAAATTGTGCTATTGAAGAAGATGCGAATGCTATTGCAATGACGTCTTACCAGGGAGGGCATACCGAATACTTAAAATATATGTATGATCTTTTACAAGAAAAAGTAGCATCTCATATTAAAATCTTTGCTGGAGGTGGAGGAACTATTCTACCAGAGGAAATAAAAGAATTAGAAACTTATGGCATTACTAAGATATATCATCCTGATGATGGCAGAGAAATGGGACTTCAGGGGATGATAAATGATTTGATTGAAAAATCAGATTTCTTGGTTGGTAAAAAGTTAGTTGGAGGAATCTCTGAGATAAAAGATAAAAATGTAAATGCAATTTCTAGAATGATCTCTGCTGCAGAAAACTGTCCGAAAAATCATACTGAAATACTCTCTGAAATAAAAGAGCTATCAAAAAAATCAGAAACTCCAGTCCTTGGGATTACAGGTACTGGAGGATCTGGAAAATCATCATTAATTGATGAACTCGTAAGAAGATTTATAATTGATTTTCCTGAAAAAAATATTGCAATTGTTTCTGTAGATCCATCAAAAAGAAAAACTGGAGGTGCACTACTTGGAGATAGAATCAGAATGAATGCAATAAAATCGGACAATGTTTATATGCGTTCTTTAGCAACTCGTCAAGCAAATCTTGCTCTTTCTGCCTATGTGAATGATGCCCTAGATATTCTAAAAGTTGCTAAGTATGATTTGATTATTTTAGAAACTTCTGGTATCGGGCAATCGGACACAGAAATATTAGATCATTCAGATATCTCTTTGTATGTAATGACTCCTGAATACGGAGCTTCTACTCAATTAGAAAAGATTGACATGCTAGATTTTGCAGATTTTATTGCTATTAACAAATTTGACAAGAAAGGAAGTTTAGATGCACTTAGAGATGTAAAGAAACAATACCAAAGAAACAACCAAAGGTTTGATGAGAAAATTGATGATATGCCAGTTTTCGGTACAATTGCATCTCAATTTAACGACCCAGGGGCCAACTCACTTTACAAAGCAATAATGGATAAGTTCTCGGAAAAAGGATTAGGAAATTTTAGTTCTTCTTTTGAAATCACTGATAAGATGAGTGAGAAAATCTTTGTTATTCCTCCAAATAGAGTTCGTTATTTATCTGAGATTTCTGAAAACAACAGAGATTACGACAAGTGGGTTATCAATCAAAAAGAAGTTGCTCAAAAATTATATGCTCTTCAAAAATCATTAGATATTTTATCTGATTCATCTGATGATGTTTTATCTCAGATAAAATCGGAATATGAAACATTATTGTTAGAACTTCACCCTAAGAATAAGATTCTGATTGACTCTTGGGAAAAGGTGCAAAAAAAATACAAAGAACATCTATTCAAATATAAAGTTCGTGATAAAGAACTTTCTGTTGAAACTCACTCAAAATCACTCTCTCAAACCGATATCCCTAAAATATCATTACCAAAATATGAAGCGTGGGGAGATATTCTAAAATGGCAATTACAAGAGAACGTTCCTGGAGAATTCCCTTACACAGCAGGATTATTTCCTTTTAAAAGAGAGGGGGAAGATCCAACAAGAATGTTTGCGGGGGAAGGCGGTCCTGAAAGAACGAATAAGCGTTTTCACCTTGTAAGCTTAGGAATGCCAGCTAAAAGGTTATCTACAGCTTTTGATTCTGTAACCCTTTATGGAAATGACCCAGGCAAAAGACCTGATATATATGGTAAGATTGGGAATGCAGGAGTTTCTATCTGTTGTTTAGATGATTTGAAGAAATTATATTCAGGATTTGAACTAGCTAATCCAATGACATCCGTGAGTATGACTATTAACGGCCCTGCACCTATAATGTTAGCATACTTTATGAATGCAGCTATCGATCAAGAATGCGAAAAATACATTAAAGAAAATGGTCTTGAAAAAAAGGTTGAAAAGAAGATTACAGATATTTACAAAAAGAAAGGAGTCAAAAGACCTGAGTATCAAGGTGATCTGCCAGAAGGAAACAATGGATTAGGCCTCTTTTTGTTAGGAGTTACAGGGGATGAAATCTTATCCTCTGAGATTTATCAAAAAATTAAAATTGAAACTTTAGCAAAAATTAGAGGAACAGTACAAGCAGATATTTTAAAGGAAGATCAAGCGCAAAACACCTGTATTTTCTCAACTGAATTCGCCTTAAGAATGATGGGGGATGTTCAGGAATACTTTATTGATAATGAAATAAGAAATTTCTATTCTGTTTCAATTTCTGGTTATCATATTGCGGAAGCAGGTGCTAACCCAATTTCTCAATTAGCATTTACCCTTGCTAACGGATTTACTTATGTAGAATATTACCTAAGTAGAGGAATGGATATCAATGAGTTTGGCCCTAATCTTTCATTTTTCTTCAGTAATGGTGTTGACCCTGAATATGCAGTAATTGGTCGTGTTGCCAGAAGATTATGGGCTAAAGCCATGAAAAATAAATATGGAGCCAACAAAAGATCTCAGATGTTGAAATACCACATTCAAACTTCAGGGCGTTCACTTCATGCACAGGAAATTGATTTTAATGATATCCGAACCACCTTGCAAGCACTTTATGCTATTTATGACAACTGTAACTCTTTACATACAAATGCTTATGATGAAGCCATCACAACACCTACTGAGGAATCTGTAAGAAGAGCAATGGCAATTCAGTTAATTATTAACAAAGAATTAGGGCTCACAAAAAATGAAAATCCATTACAAGGGGCCTTTATTATTGAAGAACTTACTGATTTAGTAGAAGAAGCAGTACTTACAGAATTTGATAGAATTACAGAGAGAGGTGGTGTATTAGGTGCTATGGAGACTATGTATCAAAGAAGCAAAATACAGGAAGAGAGTTTGCATTATGAAAGCCTGAAACACACGGGAGAATATCCAATTATTGGGGTTAACACATTCCTGAACAAAGAAGGATCACCTACTATTATTCCATCTGAAGTAATTAGAGCAACTGAGAAGGAAAAAAAATATCAAATTTCAATGTTAGATGAACTACATAAAGGAAATGATTCTAAATCTGCAGAAATATTGAAAAAAGTACAAGAAGCTGCTATTCAGAATCAAAATATTTTTGAGTTATTAATTGACGCTTCAAAAATATGTTCTTTAGGAGAGATTACAAATGCCTTATTTGAAGTTGGAGGGCAGTACAGAAGAAACATGTAAATTTATATGATTCTTATTCGAGAAATACAAATTGGAGATGCTGAGAATCTCTTAAATCTGTTAAAAAGATTAGATGCTGAGACTACCTTCTTACTTTATGAAAAAGGTGAACGTAAAAGAACAATTGAACAGCAAAGAAAAGATATACAAGAGCAGTTAGAAAAAGGAGTTTTGACTTTTGTACTTGAGGATAATAAAAAACTAGTAGGTTACGTTTTTGGAAATATTTTTACTGCAAACAGAAAAAAACATTGCATGAATTTAGCAATAGCAGTTCTACAAGAGTACACGGGTAAAGGCTATGGAACTAAATTAATGAATACAATAGAAAAATATGCAATTAATAATGGGATAACTAGATTGGAATTAGAAGTTTCTAAAAAAAATAAAGTTGCTATATCCCTCTATCAGAAAAAAGGATTTGAAGCAGAAGGAGTAAAAAGAAATGCTTTTTTAGTTAATGGAAAATATGAAGATGAATTACTAATGGCAAAAATCATAAAATGAAAAATACAATAATCACACTTATATTAGTTGCTTTTGCAACAATTACAAATGCACAAAATTATTTTAAGGCAAAAGTATTGGATTCTGAGTCTACTGAAGCTTTGATTGGCGCTACAATCTTACTCAAAAACACAAATAATGGGGTTAGTACTGATGTAAATGGATTAGCAACGCTTAACAATATCCCTAACGGAGAACAAACTATTGTAATTACTTTTATCGGATATGAAGATCAAAATTTGAGATTAAACTTTCCAATTGAAAGTAACAAGATGCATACTGTACTACTTTCTGCTTCTGATACGGAAATGGATGAAATAATTATTGAATCTACAAGAGGAAACAGAACGGTTGCTAACTTGCCTACTCGAACTGAAGTGCTTACAGAGGAAATAGATGAAGCAGCAAGTATGGAAGCAAGTAAAATTGCACACCTAATAACACATTCCACAGGGATACAAGTACAAACTACAGCCGCAGGAAGTAATGGAGCAGTCGTTAGAATTCAAGGTCTAAATGGAAGATATACACAAATGTTAAAAGATGGTTTTCCATTATATGGAGGATTTTCTGGAAGTTTAGATATTTTGCAAATTCCACCTTTAGATTTACGACAAGTAGAGTATGTTAAAGGATCTGCATCTACACTTTATGGTGGCGGAGCTATATCAGGACTTATTAACTTACTTACTAAAAAAGCAGATAAGGACGAAATACTTTTACATATCAATCTCTCTCATATTGGCGCAAGAGATTTTAATGCTTTTAATTCCAAAAGATTTGGGAAATGGGGATTTACCAATTTAGCTTCTATGCATCTCCACAACCCTTATGATGCGGATGAAAATGGTTTCTCGGATATTGCTAAAGTCTCAAAATTTAATTTTAATCCTAAACTATTTTACAATCCGAATAAGAAAACCAATTTGTATTTTGGTGCAACTATCTCTAAGGAAAATAGAAAAGGGGGATCTATGAGTAAAATAAATAATCAAAATACTTCTAGCTCTTATTTTTTAGATGAGCAAGAAAGTAGCCGTTTTACTACTCAGTTTTCAGCAAACTATAAATTAGATAAAACAAAAACAATCACACTAAAAAATAGCTTTTCTTCTTTTGATAGATACATTAATATTGATGAGAATATCTTGGGTACTTCTACCACATTTGGAGGAAATCAACAGAATAGCTTTACAGAATTAAACTTTAACATTAATAAGGAAACACAAAATATCAATATTGGTTTTAATGCACTAGAAGATAGATTTACAGAAGAAAACTTTATTCCTCAACCTCTAAGAAATCAAGAATATCAAACGCTTGGTTTATATGTAAACCACCTTTGGGATGTAACAGGTAAGTTTGCTTTGGAAAGTGGTTTAAGAGCAGATAAAGTAGACGCCTCAGCCTTAAGCACAGAAAATGGAGGACAATCCTTTATACTTCCTAAAATCTCAGCTTTATACAAACTCACTCCAGAACTTTCAGTTCGATTAGGAGGAGGAATGGGATACAGAATACCAACCATCTTTAATGAAGAAGCTGAAGCATACGGATATAAAAATATCCAAAGAATTGACTTTTCAAATATGCAAGCAGAAGAATCTTACGGAAGTAACTTTGATTTTAAATATCAATCTACTTTTGGTTTGGATAATGTATTACTTTCCTTAAATCAGATGTTCTTTTATAATATAATTGATAACCCGATAACATTAAATGAAAGCAACATAGATAATCTGTTTTACCAGCAAGTAAACGATTCCTTATTTTCCAAAGGATATGAGTCTCAAATAAAACTTACTGTAGGGAAATTTACTTGGTTCTTTGGATATACCTATACAGATGCTTATTTGGAAAATGAAGAAGACGAAACTCCACTTACACTTACACCAAAACATAGCATAAAAGGAGATCTACTTTTTGTAGTAGAGGATAAATGGCGTATTGGTTGGGATTATGATTATAAATCAGGTCAATTCTTAAATAATGGAATGAAAACAGAAAGTTTATTTACAACAGGTGTTATTGTAGAACGAACAATTGATAATTTTGTAATCTTCCTTAATGCAGAAAACTTTACAGATGTTAGACAATCAAATATGGGAAGTACACTAACAAATGGGAGCCCTCAATTTACAGAAGTTTGGGCACCACTTGATGGTTATTTCTTTAATGCAGGACTGAAAATTAAATTATGAGAAAAATAATAGGAGTTTTATTACTGATTAGCACAACATTAATAGCTCAAGACAAAGGGCAATTTGAATCTTATTCCAACAACTTTTATGGCAAGATTGTTAGCGAGAGTAAAAGATATGATCAAAAAGAAAAAGAAGGATACAAGGCTTTCAAAATGGATTTTGAAGGAAAAAAAATTCCAAAAAGTTTGGAAGAGTTTACGATTGTAGAAACTGCTGAGCCTATCTCACAAGGAAACACAGGAACTTGTTGGTGTTTCTCTACAACTTCATTTTACGAAAGTGAAATTAACAGATTAACAGGTAACACAATTAACTTATCTGAACTTTACCCTGTCTATTTTGAATATATTGAAAAATCAAGAGGCTACATCCAAAGCAGAGGAAACACACATTTGGGTGAAGGATCTGAAACCAATGCTGTGCAAAGAATGATGGAGATGTACGGAATTGTTCCTCTTGAGGCTTATGAAGGAAAACCATCTGATCAGCCTTTTTACAATCATGAAAAGATGTTTTCAGAGATTGAGACTTACCTTAAAAGTTGTAAAGTTACAAACTACTGGGATGAGCAGGCAATACTATCAAATATTAAGTCCATTTTGAACCATTACATGGGGGTACCTCCTACATCATTTAGGCACAACGGTAAAACGTATACTCCAATTTCATTTATGAAAAATGTCACCAAATTAAGACCGAACGACTATGTTGATTTTATGAGTCTGATGCAAAAACCATATTGGAGTCAAGAAGAGTACAAAGTTCCTGACAACTGGTGGAGAAGTGCAGATTACTACAATGTTCCTTTAGATGAATTTATGTTTGCTATAAAAAATGCCATAAAAAATGGATATTCCATTTCAATTGGAGGTGATGTTTCTGAAAGCGGATATTCTTCAACCAATGATGTAGCAATGATTCCTTCCTATGATATTCCATCTGAATTTATTGATGAAAATGCTCGTCAGTTTCGTTTTTCAAATGGAACAACTACTGATGATCACGCAATTCATCTAATTGGTTATAAAATAGATAATAATAATGACTGGTGGTTTTTAATTAAAGATAGTGGTTCAGGTAGTAGAAATGGCAATTTCCCTGGCTACTACTTTTATCATGAAGATTTTGTAAAATTAAAAATGATGACTTTCACCATTCATAAAGATGCAGTAAAAGAGACGCTTGATAAATTCAAAGATGATTAAAAAGATATTATTCCTTTTATTCATCCCTTTTCTAGTAATCTCTCAAAATATTAATGAAATATTTACTGAAAAAGGAGAAGTCTTTTTTTCTTTTCAGTATAAAAATAAAAGTAAGTTAAACGAACTCTCTAAAATTATTTCTATTGATCATAAAACAAATGCTGAAATAGCTTTTGCGTATGCTAACAAAAAAGAGTTTTCTGAATTTCTGAAATTAAACATTGATTATACAATCATTAAAAAGAAACCTTTAAATTTTACAAACGGAAGTAAAAATAATTGGAATTACTACCCTACTTATCAGGAATATGTGGATATGATGATTGGCTTTGCAGATTCATTCCCAACTATTTGTAAACTGCATCATTTAGGTACACTCAACTCAGGAAGGGAAATATTAATAGTCCAAATTTCTGATAATGTTAGTCAAAAAGAAAACGAGCCATCCTTTTTATACACATCATCAATGCATGGGGATGAACTTGCTGGATACATCTTAAGTTTAAGGTTAATTGATTATATCCTTAATGGATATGGAACAGACCCAAAATTAACTGATCTAATAAATGAGGTTGATATCTGGATAAACCCACTTGCAAATCCAGACGGAGCTTATGCTGGTGGTAATCAAGATGTATGGAGTGCTACCAGGTATAATGCAAATTGGATAGATTTAAACAGAAATTATCCTGATCCTCAAGATGGCCCTCATCCTGATGGAAATCCTTATCAAGAAGAAACTAATATCTTTTTAGGACTTGCAGATACTGTTAATTTTACCATTTCAGCAAATATGCATGGAGGAACAGAGCTAGTTAATTACCCATGGGATACTTGGAGTACACTTGCTGCTGATAATAATTGGTGGGAATATGTTTCAATGGAATATGCGGATTCTTGTCAAACAAATAGTTCTTCAGGATATTTTAACTCTCAAAATAATGGTATTACTAATGGATATGATTGGTATGAGGTTGATGGTGGAAGACAAGACTATATGAATTATTTCAGATATTGCCGTGAGTTTACATTAGAGCTTTCTGATGATAAAACACCAAACCCAAACGATTTACCAACACTTTGGGATGCTAATTATCCTTCACTTCTAAATTATATGGAACAATCCCTTTTTGGGATTAGAGGGATTGTAACAGATAGTATAACGGGCAATCCACTAAAAGCAAAAATTGAAATATCAGGACATGATATAGATAGTTCACATGTATATTCTAATCTGCCAATTGGAAATTATCACAGACATATTTATCAAGGGAATTACGATATCACTTTTAGTAAAAGTGGCTATCATCCCAAAACAATTAATGCTTCCATTTTGAATAATGATATTCTTGTTGAGGATGTACAATTAGTACCAATTGGTTTTGCAGGAATAGAAGAAATCAAATCTTCTGAGAATAAAAGACAAACCTATGATATTTTGGGAAGACCTACTGATAAAAAGGAGATAAGGATATCAAAAGAAGGTAAAACATTCATTATAGAATAATGTATGATATAGCAATCCTTACTGATAAGAGATATGTAAATCCAGAAAAAACCGATTGGTATATTGATCAGGTCCTGTTAGAAGATAGGCTATTACAAACTGCATTAGAAAACAAAGGAATAAAAGTTACAAAGAAAGATTGGGCAGATAAAGAATTTGATTGGGCTACTACTAAATATGCTATCTTTAGAACTACATGGGATTATTTTAATCGTTTTGAGGAATTCTTTAATTGGCTAGAAGAAACTAAACACAAAACTATTTTTATCAACTCTACAGAAATAATCAATTGGAATATTGATAAGCATTATCTGCAAGATTTATCGAAAAATGGTATAACTATAGCTCCTACTCTATTTATTGAACAAGGAGATAATACCACCCTTACTGATTTATTTATAAAAACAAAATGGACTGAAGCAGTTATAAAACCTGCAATCTCCGGTGCTGCAAGACATACTTATAGGGTTTCTCCATCTAATTACAGAGATTATGAACACATATTCAAAGAACTGATTGATAAAGAATGTATGTTGTTTCAAGAGTTCCTTAATAGCATCACAGAAAAAGGAGAAATATCTTTAATTATGATTGATCGAAAATTTACTCATGCAGTAAAAAAGATGGTAAAAAAAGGAGATTTCAGAGTGCAAGATGACCATGGAGGAAAAGTGGAAAGATATTGCCCTTCACAAACTGAAATCTTATTTGCAGAACAATGTATTGAGAATAGTCCTTTCTCACCAATTTATGCCAGAGTTGATATTGTTTACGATAATAAGAATAAGATCTCACTAAGTGAACTGGAACTTATTGAGCCTGAACTTTGGTTCAGAAACAATCCTGAGAGTGCTAAACTTTTAGCTGAAAAGATTGAAAAACTACTTTACTGATACAAGAGAAATATCAAACTCAATCTCATCCAAGATTAATTTGTCACCTAAATCTTTAACATAATTTCCTGAATGATACTTGATATCCCATAGTGTTCTGTCAATCTGAATCTTTGCAGTAGCAGAAAATTGATTCCTATTTATATTTATATCTGCAACAAACTCGATAGTATTTGTAATTTCTTTGATAGTTAATTCAGCGACAACAGTATAAGAGGATTCCAAATCACCCTCTGAAACAGGATCCTTAATTACTTCTCTAATCTTGAGAATTGAGCTTGGAAATTTCTCTACATAGAAGAAATCATCTGATTTTAGATGTCCTTCAATTCTTGCTTTCATTCTTCCTTCCATATCAGTGTTACTTATGGAATTCATGTTAATATTAATTTGACCTCCAACCAAAGTGCCATGATCAATCATCAAGAACCCTTCTTGAACTTGAACAAATCCTTCATGTCCTTCCGTAACTTTTGATCCTTTCCACTTTATAGTTGATTTATGTATATCAACTTTAACATAATCGATATGTGGCTTTGTAGCAATTGCAAAAAGTGTAAAAATACTTAGTGTAATTAAGAGCATTATTTTCTTCATTTCTTTTCGTTTTTTAGTTTAAACAAAAATACATAATTTTACGGAAAATAAATCATAATGATAGAAATAAAAAGATTCACTTTTGATAATTCAGAATTGATGAAAATAGCACATCAAATAAGACATGTTGTTTTTGTAATTGGGCAGAATTGTCCTGAAGAGATTGAATGGGAATATGAGGAAGAATCTACTCATTTTTTAGTTTTAGATAATGGAAGGTCGGTAGCTACCGCAAGGCACAGAAAAACTAAAAATGGTTTTAAATTGGAACGCTTTGCTGTTGTGGAATCTGAAAGAAAGAAAGGTTATGGAAAAATAGTTCTTAAAGCAATCTTAGAGGATTTATCAGATTTTAATGGCAAAATTTATATGCATGCTCAGAAACAAGTATTACCTTTTTATGAGAAATCAGGATTTAAAAAAGAAGGGAAAGAATTTGAAGAAGCTGGAATTATGCACTTCAAGATGTACTTAAAAAAATAATTAGTGTGGCATTAAAGAAGAAGCCACTTCTGTAGTCCATTCATACTTATCTTCTAATCTACCATGTTGCAAATCAATCAATGCCTTTTTTAGCTTCTTTGCATAACTATCCTCTTGTTTTGGCAACTGCATTTTATTACTATCTAATGTTATGGAGCCAATAAAAATAACGGAAACAGCTGTTCCTGTTCCGAATGCTTCTTTTAATCTTCCATTTTGGTTTGCTTCTTCTAATTCTTGAACACTGATTGCTCTTTCCTGAACTTCAATACCCATATCTTTGGCCAATTGCACTACACTATCTCTTGTTATTCCACCCAAAATAGTGTCTGAGAGCTTTGGTGTAATGAGTGTATCATCAATTCTAATCCAGACATTCATAGTGCCTGCCTCTTCCAAGTACTCATGATTTTCTGCATCTGTCCAAATAATTTGACTAAATCCCTTTTCTCTAGCTAGTTTGGTAGGATAAAATGAAGCAGCATAATTTCCAGCTGCTTTCACTGCTCCCGTTCCTCCTTTTACTGCTCTTGTGTATTCTTGTTCAATCTTTACATTCATCTCTCCATCATAATAAGTAGTAGTTGGCGAACAAATAATCATAAAAGTATACTCATTAGAGATCGTGGCTTTTATACACTGACCAGAAGCAAAAATAAAGGGGCGAATGTAAAGAGAAAAATTATCCCCTTCTTTCACCCAATCGGAGTCCAATTTTAGAATCTGATGCAAACCCTCCATAAAAATATCTTTAGGAACTTCTGGGATACAAAGTCGCTTGGCTGATTTGTTTAATCGATTAAAGTTATCTTCTTCACGAAATAAAAGGAGTCTACCTTGGTCTGTTTTAAATGCTTTCATACCTTCAAAAACCGATTGCCCATAATGAAAAACTTGTGCTCCTGGCATTATTGATAAGGAATTATATGGCATGATCTCAGGCTCTCCCCATTCTCCATCTTTGTGTTTGCAAATAAGCATATGATCAGAGAAAGCTGCTCCAAATTTAAGATTATTAAAATCTATTTCTTGAATATTGGATTGACCTTTTTGAGTAATCTTCATAGATAGTAATACTGAAATTTTGAGGATACAAATTTAATAAAAAAGGGGAGTAAATTACTCCCCTTTCCGTAAAACATGTAAACTGAATCTAAGTTTTATCTTTTATCAGATATTACTTAACGACAATTATGCGTTCTGTACTCAGTAGATTTCCACTATTATCCTTAATGGAAACCATATACTGACCACTATTTAAATCAATATTTTTTAGGATTAAATGATTTCCAGCTGTGAAATTCATTTCGCCTGATTGATAAACTTTAACACCTAGAATATTGTAAATATCCATTGTAATTACAGCTCCTTTTTCCAAGGTTATAGGGACATACATCATATTATTCACAGGATTAGGATAAATATTTTCCATTGCAAATCCATTGTTGTCTTCTATACCAGAGGTCATTGAAACCTCAAACTGAATGGTTTCATCAAAGTAGAACATTTGGTCGCTCACTCTAAATACTGCCAAGTAAGGTGCAGTTCTGACCGCACTTACATCAGGAGTCCAAGAGAAAGTCCCTTCAATTTCGTTACCATTTCCTGTTGGTACAACATTAATTGTAGCTGGAACAGTTGTTAAATCAAATGGCTCACCAAAACCAAGCATATTTACCACATCATTTACATCCGCATCAGATGCTAAAAGGTGTAATTGGTAATTTTGATTCGGGCTAAGCACTATATAAGGATAACCACCAGAATTGGTTGGCACGGATTGCATATTAGAGATTTGAGGCATAGAATTGGAGGTGTCAGGGATAACAATAAATTGCATATCTCTTATCATTGAACCAATATTTACTCCATTTCTAAATTCTTCAATTACAAAGGAAGCAACAAAGTGTCCTACCATATTTGCACTCCAAGTAAGTGCACCTGTAACGGAATCCAAAGAAAATACAGCAGCAGAATCAGAATAGGCAGAATCAGAAAGGAACTCATACCCACTAACTGTTCCATTAATAGATAATGGAACATCTAAATGCCATGCAAGTGAATCTCCATCTGGATCAAACGGAAGTGGATTATATTGCCATAGTGTATGTGCTGGCAAATAAGCAACTGGAGGAGTAGTATAAGAAGGTGAAGAGTTTGGATTCAAACTATCAACCATAAGGAAAGTAGATAACTTCATACTCTCACTAAGTGGGTTAGACATATTGATAATCGCTCCATTTCTACAGCACTCGTCCCAACTAATAGCGTAATAGCCATCTCCTGGCATAGTAATAGTATCTATAAAGGTGTAAACCTCTACGCCATACACAGAAACTACTGAAGGCATAAGACCGCCTGAAGTTGTATCATAGTTTACTGATGAGGTAAATAACGAAATCCAGCCTCCACTTGTGTCTTGCTCAAAGACATTAAAGACAGCAACAAGCCCCATTGGAACGCCGATAGTGTCTCTGTAAGCAGTAAGCTCAATTTGATAATCGTAACCACCAATATTAGTAGCTACAATCTGCCCACCCATTAAGTGAGTTGCGTAAGTTGAAACAGCCATTGCTGAAACAAAAACGAGTGTCATTAGTTTCTTCATGATTTTAAATTTAAAGTTAATATCTGGTTTTTTAATTTGATACGACAAATTTGATAAGAAAATACACTCTATACAACAAAAAACAAATTAAACACGTTTTAATCTTATGCGTTCAGATATTATTTTTAGATCATTTCCTACATAAGAACATTGTGGTTTCTATTATTTTACAAAGCATCATATTTATAGTCTAAAAATCAAATAATAGCATATATTTGCAGATCTAAAAATACAAAAATAATCTAAAAATGAAGAGAATTGTCTTATTAAGTGTAGTATTGTTTGCCATTTCATGTACAAATAGTCAAAAAACAGAAGAAGGAGTAAGCCAAAAGTATGGAGATCAAAATATCACTGAAGAAGGAGTAATTACCGGAGAAGAACTTATGGCCTTATTAGAGAAAAAAGATTCTGCACAAGTAAAGGTTGCTGGTAAAATTAATGCTGTTTGCCAAAAGAAAGGTTGCTGGATGTATATCGATTTAGACGAATCTAATGAGATGCTTGTAAGATTCATGGATTACGGATTCTTTATGCCATTAGATGCATCAGGGAGTACTGCCATTGTAGAGGGTATTGCTAAAGTAGACACTCTTTCTGTTGCTTGGTTAAAACATCAATTAGAAGATGCAAATTCCAGCCAAGAAGAAATTGATGCTGTAACTGAGCCAGAAATTTCATACAGTATTGAAGAAGCCACTGGGGTAATTTTAAAATAATGAAATTAAGTTTAAAAATATTAGGAGGGTGCATTATAGCATCCTCTTTTCTTGCTTGCCATAATAAAGCAGAAGAAGAAAGTTGTGAGGTAATAAATTTTCCTAATAAAGACAGTGAGTTAGCACTACTTATGCGTGAGCTTTCTGAAGACACAGAAAATGTAAAATCACAAATTCAAAAAGGAAAAACTCCAGTATTTTTTACAGAATTTGAGAGCTTACACACAGCAATACCAACAGATACAGATGTAAGAGGAGATGGGAAGTACACAGCTTTTGCTGATGTTTTTATTAAGTCAGTAGAGAATTTACTTTTAACTGAAGATGACAAAGTAGATGCTTATAATTTTATGGTAAAAAAGTGTGTAGATTGCCACAAACAGATTTGTCCTGGCCCAATCAAAAGAATTAGGAAATTGCATATTAAATAGATGAAAAAAGAACTCATCATTACAAAAGATGGTTCTCATTCTATTTTTGTTCCAACCTTAAATGAAACTTATCATTCTAAACATGGCTCAATTACTGAGAGTATGCATATTTTTATCAGGAACGGACTTCAATATCACTCAAAAAACAACTTAAATATTCTGGAAGTTGGTTTTGGAACGGGGCTAAATACTTTACTTACTTTAGAAAATTTAAATAATAAAAATGTTCATTATACTACTTTAGAACCTCACCCTATTACAGAAGTAATTTATAGTAATCTAAATTACTATTCTTTTACTAAAGCAGATAAAAATACTTTTTTAAGAATTCACACCTCAGATTGGGAAAAAGAAATAAAGTTATCTGAAAGTTTTACTTTATTTAAATCTAAGCAAAGTTTACAAGATTTCATCTCTAAAAAAAAATATGATATTATATATTTTGATGCTTTCGCACCTGAAAAACAACAAAATATGTGGGGAGAGGATATCTTTGAAAGGTGTTTTCATCTACTTAATAAAAATGGTTTTCTGGTCACTTATTGTGCTAAAGGAATAGTAAGGCGAACTTTGAAATCGGCAGGATTTGAAGTCGAAAATCTAGCAGGACCACCTGGGAAAAGAGAGATAACAAGGGCTAATAAAATATAGCATCTAGAGTGTTTTTGATTCCTTTAAAAGCGCAAAAGAAAATAAGAGGAAGTAAAATAACGCCTAAAACTAGAATAGTATAACTCCCGTGTTCCATATTATTAAACCCAATGTATAATAAAGTAGCATCCAACAGAATAGTTAAAGAAGTAACGGAAAGCCATATTAGCCCTTTAATAAGTTTGTCTTTATCCATTATAATTATCTACTGCTTTTCGAACAGATCCATACTTTTGAAGTAAATCATTTGCGGTATCATAATCCACCCCTAACTCTTGCATTATCATTTTACTACCTCTATCTACCAATTTGTTGTTAGATAGTTGCATATCTACCATCTTATTACCTTTTACTTTTCCCAATTTTATCATCACAGCAGTGGAAATCATATTCAAAATTAGCTTTTGTGCAGTCCCTGACTTCATACGCGTACTTCCTGTAACAAATTCTGGACCAACCACTACTTCAATTGGATAATCAGAAAACTGTGCCAAAGGTGAATTTATATTGCAAACAATACATGCGGTAGTTATTTTGTTTTTCTGGCAATTCTCTAAAGCACCAATCACATAAGGAGTCGTGCCAGAAGCCGCTATACCAATTACGACATCTTTTTCTGTTATTTGATATGTCAACAAATCTTTCCATCCAAGCATTTTATCATCCTCTGCAAACTCTACAGCTTTACGCATTGCTTTATCTCCACCAGCCATTAGTCCTAAAACAAGTCCCTGCTCTACTCCAAAAGTTGGAGGACATTCAGAAGCATCAACAATTCCTAATCTTCCACTTGTTCCGGCTCCAATGTAGAACAAACGCCCCCCATTTTTTATTTTAGGAACAATATTCTTTACTAATTTCTCAATCTTGGAAATTTGCTTTTTTACCGTAAGCGCAACCGTTTGATCTTCTTTATTAATGTTAATGAGCAAATCATTTACGCTCATCTTTTCCAATCCATCATAAAAGGAGCTCGATTCAGTAGTTTTTTTCATTTAATAAAGCTGTGGGTATTTTACTGGATTAGCTTCATGCATTATAGCATATACTTTCTCAAAAACATCTTCAATGGATGGTTTGCTAAAATAATCCCCATCTTTACCATAAGCAGGTCTGTGAGCTTTTGCAGAAAGTGTTTGTGGCTCAGAATCTAAATGATAGAAAGCTTTTTGTTCTTCTATAATCTTTTGCATAATATAAGCACTTGCACCTCCAGGAACATCTTCATCAATTACTAATAATCTGTTTGTTTTTTTTATGCTTTCTACAATATCATGATTCAAATCAAAAGGCACCAAGGTTTGAATATCAATCACCTCAGCTAAAATACCTGCCTCTTCTAATAATTTAGTTGCTGCAGTAACAATCCGCCAAGTTGAACCATATGTTACAAGAGTAATATCTCCCCCCTCTTTGGTAGTTTCAATCATACCAAGAGGTGTTCGAAATTCCCCCATATTGTTTGGTAATTTCTCTTTTATCCGGTATCCATTCAAACATTCAATTACCATTGCCGGTTCTTGAGAAACCATTAAAGTATTGTAAAAACCAGCTGCTTTAGTCATGTTTCTTGGCACACACAAATTCACTCCCCTTGTACCATGAATAATCATCCCCATAGGAGATCCTGAATGCCATATTCCTTCCAATCTATGTCCTCTTGTTCGAATAATTACAGGAGAAATTTGGCCTCCATGAGTTCTGTAACTCAAAGTTGCAACATCATCCGCCATAGTTTGAAAAGCATACAGTAAGTAATCTAGATACTGTATTTCTGCAATAGGGCGCAAACCTCTTAAAGAAAGACCAATTCCTTGTCCTAAAATAGTAGTTTCTCGAATGCCAGCATCAGCAACTCTTACTTCTCCATATTTCTCTTGCAAACCTTCACATCCTTGATTAACTCCTCCTATTTTACCCACATCCTGTCCAAAAATCATTGCTTCAGGAATATTTTCAAACATTTTATCAAAATTATCGCGAATAATTATACGTCCATCAACCTCCCTAGCATCCGCATCAAAAGTAGGGTGTACTTCTTTAATTTTTCTTGCAGAAGTGCTAGTTTCATTATATAATTTTGAGCTATATCTTGCATAGTTTTCAGAATTTAAGCGATTAATAAAGTTGATTAATTCCGATTTCTCATTCAAATTCTCATTAGCAATTTTTGCTAAAATTTGTCTAGCGACAGATAAATAATCTCTTCTAAAAACACCAAACATTGCCGATTGTTTTAAGTCAGCAAGCCAACCCTCTAATTCAGTAATTTGCACCTTACCTGCAATATTATTTGCAATATTCAAGAATTCATTAAGTTCGGTTTTTAATGGTGCTTGATACTGTTCCCAAGCAGATTTTTTCTCCTCTTTCACAAATGCTTTCACCTCAGTAACAATAGAATCTAATTCTTCCCTTGTTGCTATCTTGCTTTCTATAATCCACTCCTCAAATTTCGCTATACAATCATAATCTTGTTCCCATTGCAATCTTTCTTTACTTTTATATCTTTCATGCGAACCAGAAGTAGAATGGCCAGTTGGTTGTGTCATCTCTACTACATGAATAATACAAGGAATATGCTCATTTCTAGCTAACTTTTCACACTTTTCATAAGCATCTACCAATGCAGGATAATCCCAAGCTTTTACCTTCATAATTTCAAAACCATCTGCTTTCTCATCTCTTTGGAATCCTTTCAGGATTTCAGAAACATCCGACTTTGTCATCTGCAAATCATTAGCTACTGAAATACCGTAACCATCATCCCAGATAGAAATAATTGCAGGAACTTGCAACACACCAATAGCATTTACAGCTTCCCAAAAATGTCCCTCTGCACAAGTAGAATTCCCAACTGTTGCAAATGCGATTTCACTTCCACCATTTGTAAAACTTGGTTTATTTTTTGCAAGTACTTTGTTTTCTCTATAAATTTTAGAAGCTTGAGCAAGCCCAACCAATCTTGGAAATTGAGATGCTAAACAAGCCATGTCAGAAGTAGAGTTTTTTTGCTCCATTAAGTTTCTCCAACTTCCATCATCATTTACAAAACGACTTCCAAAATGATTCATCATTTGCCTTGAGCCAGAGCTAGGTTCAGCTGAAAGTTCAGGATTTCCATATAAATGAGAAAACATTTGTTTAGTGGTAAGTTGTCCTATGGCCATCATCAGTGCTTGATCCCTATAATAACCAGCACGAAAATCTCCATCTTTAAAAACTTTTGAAAGAGCTACCTGCGCTAATTCCTTTCCATCTCCAAAAATCCCAAAACTTCCTTTCCCAGACAACACATCTCTTCTTCCTTGCAAACTGGCTTCTCTACATTCATTTATTAATCTATAATCAGAAAGTATTGTTTTCTTAAAATTATCAATTGTAATCTTCTCCATTGTTTGTTGCTTAGCAGTCATTAGTTTTTCCAAATAATTGAAGTGCAAAAATAATCAAATATTAACATAAAGCTCCTGTTTTTATTAGTTGGAAATAATTCGTAAAAATAAGTTTAGATTTATAATAAAGATGTTTATATTTGCAGCCCTCTTTAAGTGAGGATTAATCACGAGATGGTTTAACCAAATAAAAAAGAAAATGGCAACAAGAATTAGATTACAAAGATATGGTAAAAAAGGAAAACCAATTTACCATATTGTAGTGGCCGACCAAAGGTCGAAAAGAGATGGAAGATTAATTGAAAGGTTGGGACTCTACAACCCAAACACAAATCCAGCAACAATAGAGATTAATTTTGATAGTGCTGTAAATTGGGTATTAAAAGGCGCCCAACCAAGCGATACTGCAAGAGCAATTTTATCATACAAAGGAGTAATGATGAAGAAACACTTAATAGCTGGTGTTGCTAAAGGCGCTTTTTCAGAAGAAGATGCTGAAAAAAGATTCACGATTTGGATGGATGAAAAAGCTAAGAAAATTACTAAGAAAGAATCTGAATTAAAAAATACTGCAATTGATGCTAAAAAAGCAAGATTAGCGGCTGAAAAAGCCATTAAAGAAGAAAAAGCAAAAGCTATAGATCTTAAAAATTCTAAATTAAAAGAAGAGGTAGAAGCTGCAGCTGCTGTAAACTCAGAAGAAGCTCCTGAAAATGAGGAAGTAGTTGAAGAAGAAACAAAAGCAGAAAAAACTGTTGAAGAAGATCCTGCAACTGAGGAAGTAGTTGAAGAAAAAACAAAAGCAGAAGAAACTACTGAAGAAGATCCTGCAAATAAGGAAGTAGTTGAAGAAGAAACAAAAGTAGAAGAAACTACTGAAGAAGCTCCTGCAACTAAGGAAGTAGTTGAAGAAGAAACAAAAGTAGAAGAAACTACTGAAGAAGCTCCTGCAACTGAGGAAGTAGTTGAAGAAGAAACAAAAGTAGAAGAAATTGAGGAAGAGGAAGTTGTTGTAGAAAAAAAGGAAGAAGACTCTGCTGAGGAAGAGGAAACGAAAGAAGCTTAAATACAAATAAAATGCAAAAAAAAGATTGCTTCTTAGTAGGAACAGTTTTTAAATTGCACGGATATAAAGGGGATGTCAATATCTATAATGAAGTTGATGTTCCTTTTGATTTTAATACGCTTGATTATTTTTTGATTGAGCAAAATAGTGAGCTTATCCCCTTTTTTATTGATAGAGCAAGACCTACTAAACCAAATGTTATTTTGGTAAAGTTTGAAGATGTAGATTCAGAAGAAGAAGCTAAAAAAATACTAAAACGAAAAATATTTTTGCCAAAAGAATTTTTTTCAGAAACAGATGATAATGATATCTCAAAAAAGCAACTCATTGGCTTTTTGGTGATTGATATAAAAATGGGTGAGTTAGGAAAAATCACCTTTATCAACTCAAAAACAGCACAACAACTTATTTATGTACATAAAGATGGAAATGAATTCTGTTTCCCTTGGCATGAGAAATTTGTAAAAAATATAGATGCCAAAAAAGGAATTATGGAAGTGGAAATACCTAAGGAATTTTTGGACTTAAACTAACTCCTCCACAAAGTTAATCCCATTTTCAGAAAGCTCCTTTAAAACAGGAATGTAAATATCTTTGGTAGTTGGAATCTTTACTCCAACTGAATTTATCTCTCCACTTAAGATTAATTTAGTCGCGATAGCCACAGGCAAACCTACTGTTTTTGCCATAGCCGTATATCTTGGATCATACCCAAAAACTAAAAGGGAAGAATTAAGTTTCTTTTGCTCGCCATTTTGCACATACTCAAACTGATGTTGCATCACTATCAAGTCCTTATCCTCAGATCCAAGAGTCCATTTAGATTCCAGAATTGCTTGCAATAACTGAGCAGGACTAGCATTTTGTATTCCAACCTTCTCATTAGAAAACAAGCCTAACCAATTCAATTTCTTAAAAATTACACCTTCAGTTGTTAAATTAAATTTCTTGCAAAGTTTTTCTTCAGTTGACAATGTATCATTTTTTGGAAGGAAGATATCTACTAATTCTCTGTTAGAAATAATTTCAGAATTTTCTATCTTATAAGAATCATCTGTCATCCCTAACTGAACAAATATATTCCAGGCCTTGGAAAATCCTTTTCTCCTAAGTGTCCCTCTAAATAATGTTGGAATATTTTCTATATCATAGGCTTTTCTATAAGACAAGGAATCTCTATTAGCATATCCTTCAAACTCACCTGCATCTAAAACAGTCATAGTTTCTGTACGTTCAAAAAGTTTAGTATAAGGGATTTCTTTACACTCTCCATTCTCAATATACTGTGCAGTGCCTTTTCCTGCTAATACCACATTCCTTGGGTTCCAAGTAAATTTGTAATTCCAAGGATTATTATCGAAATCAGGATGAATTAAACCTCCACAAAAAGATTTAAATGATGTTAGCTTTCCTCCTTTCTTTTTTATTTTATCAATCACTTCCATGGCTGACATATGATCAATCCCTGGATCAAGTCCCATTTCATTTAATAATAATACTCCTGCTTGTTTTGCCGATTCGCCTAAATCTGCAATTTCATTTGAAACATATGATGCCGTAACCATATTTTTTCTCAACTTTACACAATCATTAGCAACTGTAATATGCATACTTGCTGGCAACATAGAGACCACAATGTCAGCTTTACCTATCTCCTCTTCTCTTTTTTTCTGATCTGTTACATTTAAGAATATTGCTTTCCCATTTTTATTGTTAGCAACTGCCTTTTTTGCTAATTCTTCTGAAAAATCCGCTATAGTTACTAACCAATTATTTTCTTGTGCGTTATCTAATAAATATTTAATTAATATTACTGCTGATCTTCCTGCTCCTATTACTAAAATATTTCTCATAAAACTTTACAAATTTGAAAGGCGAAAGTATTATTTATTTAATAAAATCCTCAATAATATTCATCAAAAAATAATGACTTATCTCATACTCTTATAGATAATTATCTTTAATTTTGCTTCTTCAAAAACTAGAAAGAAAACATTATGACCGAAACAGGAAAGCGAGCACAAAATGCTACCATCTCTGATTTAGGAATTAAAGACGGAACTGCACACTGGAATTTATCACCAGAAGAACTATCAAAAATTGCAGTTGAGAAAGGGCAAGCGACAGTAACTTCTACTGGAGCAATAAATGTAAGTACTGGAGAATTCACAGGACGTTCACCAATGGACAGATTCATAGTTCGTGATTCAATTACAGAAGATTCTGTATGGTGGGGTGATGTAAACTTATCTTTTGATGAAGATAAATTTGATACTCTACACAAAAAAGTATTAGACTACTTATGTTTCAAAGAGATGTATGTGCGAGATTCTTATGCATGTGCTGATGACAAATACCGTATTAACATTCGTGTGGTGAATGAATACCCTTGGAGCAATATGTTTGCTTACAATATGTTCTTACGCCCTACTGATGGTGAAATTGAAAATTTTGATGCTGAATGGACTATATTGAATGCTCCAGGATTTATGGCAGATGCAGAGGTTGATGGTACACGCCAGCATAACTTTGCGATTCTAAATTTTACAAAAAAAATAATCCTAATCGGTGGGACTGCTTACACTGGAGAAATTAAGAAAGGTATTTTTTCAGCTCTTAACTTTATTTTGCCACATCAAAAGAATGTGCTTGCTATGCATTGCAGTGCTAATGTTGGAAAAGAAGGAGATACAGCTATCTTCTTTGGATTATCTGGAACAGGAAAAACAACCTTATCTGCCGATCCGAATAGAGATTTGATTGGTGATGATGAGCATGGTTGGGATGGTGACACTGTATTTAACTTTGAAGGGGGATGTTATGCAAAATGTATTGATCTTTCTGCTGAGAAAGAACCAGATATTTTTGCTGCTGTTAAGTCAGGAGCACTTTTGGAAAACATCTCATTTTTTGACAATACTAATAAGCCAAACTATGAAGACGACTCAATCACCCAAAATACAAGAGTAAGTTATCCTATCTATCATATTGATAATATTGCTAAACCATCATTAGGAAGAAACCCTAGAAATATTTTCTTTTTAACAGCTGATGCATTTGGTGTATTACCTCCAGTATCAAAACTTACAAGAGGACAAGCAATGTATCATTTTATCTCAGGTTATACTGCAAAAGTTGCTGGTACTGAGGCAGGTGTTACTGAGCCACAAACAACCTTCTCTGCTTGTTTTGGGGCTCCATTTATGCCTTTACACCCTACAAAGTATGCTGAGATGTTAGGAGAGAAAATGGATGAAAGTAATGTAAATGTATGGCTAATTAATACTGGCTGGTCAGGTGGTAAGTATGGTACCGGTGATAGAATCTCATTAAAATATACAAGAGCAATGATTACTTCAATCTTGAATGGGGAATTAGACAATGTAGATTTTACTACTCATGAAGTATTTGGATTACATATGCCAACTTCATGTCCTAATGTTCCTTCTGAAATATTAAGCCCAAAAAATACATGGGTAGATAAAAATGCATATAATTCAAAAGCAAATGAGTTAGCAAACGCTTTCAATAAGAATTTTGCACAATTTGCTGATAATGCAAATAATGAAATCCTAGATGCTGCACCAAAAGCAACAGTTAGGAGTTAAATTTATATATTAGATTATAGATGAAGCCGAGCAAATGCTTGGCTTTTTTTATATTTTTGAAAAATGCAATTATTTTACACAAATAGCACAGAAAACCATTTTACAATAAGCTCAGAAGAAAGCAAACATGCCATTAAAGTATTACGCAAAAAGGAGGGAGATTTTTTAAACTTTACAGATGGGAAAGGTAATCTCTTTATTGCTGAGATACTTATTGCAGATAGTAGAAAAACAAAAGTGAAAATTGTAAAAAGAGAAAAAAAAGATAAACAACATAAGTACTATTTACATATTGCCATTGCTCCTACCAAGAATATGGATAGGTACGAATGGTTCTTGGAAAAAGCTACTGAAATTGGTATTGATGAAATTACACCTATTATCTGTGAGTACTCTGAAAGAAAAATAATAAAACCTGAAAGATGTAATAGAATTTTGCTTTCAGCTATGAAGCAGTCGCTCAAATTCCATTTACCTAAACTGAATGAGGCAATTACATTAAAAGATTTCTTGAAGAAGGATTCTAAAGGAAATAAATATATTGCCCATTGTGAGAATTCAGAAAGAATTGAATTGAAAAATGAAAGAACAGAAAAGAGAACACTGATTTTAATAGGGCCTGAAGGTGACTTCTCTCCTGCTGAGATTGAGATGGCTTTGAAAAACCAATATAAAGCTGTAAGTTTGGGCAATAGTAGGTTAAGAACTGAGACTGCAGGAATTGTAGCTGTACACACCAAAAATATTAAATACAAACTAAAATTATGAAAAAACTACTACTTATATTACTTTGCTTGCCTATGATTGGGTTTGGACAAAACACCTATGAGATAGCCATACTTAAATATGGAGGTGGTGGGGATTGGTATGCTAACCCTACTGCCCTACACAACCTCATTGCTTTTTCAAACGAGAACATTGGTACTAATATAAAAAAAGAGCCTGCAATAGTGGAAGTAGGTAGTAGCTATATTTTTAATTATCCTTTCCTACACATGACAGGACACGGGAATGTAGTTTTCAATGCTAGTGAAACAGAAAATTTACGCAATTATCTTTTAGGAGGTGGCTTCCTACACATTGATGATAATTACGGAATGAATCCTTTTGTGCGTACAGAAATAAAAAAAGTATTCCCAGAAACCGATTTAGTAGAACTGCCTACGAATCACCCAATATTCCATGGAAAATACGAATTTACAAATGGGCTTCCTAAAATCCATGAGCATGATGCAAACCCACCAAAAGCATATGGTATAATTATGGATGGTCGTTTAGTTTGCCTGTACACGCACGAAAGTGATATTGGTGATGGCTGGGAAGATGCAGAAGTCCATAATGACAGTGAATTTATTAGAGCTAAAGCCCTACAAATGGGTGCAAATATCTTGGAATATGTTTTTGAGAATTAAAGTAATTCTGAATCTATCGAGAGTCCTTGCAAGAATCCTATTGACTTTTCGATATCAGTGTGTAATAACCTGTCTTTCTCCAGAAATTTTACTTCATCACGATAAATATCAAGAATTGATTCAATAAAATTAGAAGATTTTAAATTTCTAAAAGCCAATCCTTGTGTCGCATTTAGCATTTCAATAGCTAAGATACGCTCTGTATTTTCTACTACTTTAAATAACTTAGTTGCCGAATTAGCTCCCATACTCACATGGTCTTCCTGTCCGTTTGATGATACAATAGAATCTACTGATGCAGGTGTGCATAATTGTTTGTTCTGACTTGCAATACTTGCAGCTGTATATTGTAAAATCATCATTCCTGAATTAAGCCCAGCTTTAGCAGCTAAAAATGGAGGAAGTCCTCTTTGACCAGAAATAAGTTGATATGTTCTTCTTTCAGAAATAGAACCTAGCTCAGCAATCCCAATAGCCAAATAATCCATTGCCATAGCAAGTGACTGGCCATGGAAGTTACCTCCAGAAATTATTTTGTCTTCTTTAACAAAAATTGTAGGATTATCCGTAACTGAATTTATTTCAGTAATAAATATGTTTTTAACATGACTAATAACATCTCTTGTAGCCCCATGTACTTGCGGAATACATCTGAAAGAATAAGGATCTTGTACATCTTGCTTCTCCCCTTCTTGAATTTTACTACCATCTAAGAAATCACGAATATTTTCAGCAGTTTTTAACTGTCCTTTATGCGGTCGAACTAAATGTATTAACTCATCAAAACATTCACTTCTACCATCAAAAGCCTCTAATGAAATACTAGAAATCATATCTGACAAATAAGAAAGTCTCTGTGCTTTAATCAAACTCCATACACCATAAGCACTCATAAATTGTGTTCCATTAAGTAGCGCCAATCCTTCCTTTGATTGCAACTGAATAGGACTCCAACTCAAACCTTTTAATACTGATTTTGACTTTCTCTTTTTTCCGTCAAGATATACTTCACTCTCCCCAATAAGCGGTAACGATAAATGAGCCAATGGAGATAAATCGCCACTTGCTCCTAAACTCCCTTGCTGATAAACTACAGGTAATACATCTTTATTGAACATATCTATAAGACGCTCAACTGTTCTTAATTGAACACCTGAATGTCCGAATGCAAGTGATTGTACTTTTAACAATAAAATAATCTTTACAATTTCTTGAGGAACTTCTTCCCCAGTACCACAAGCATGAGATAATACCAAATTCTTTTGTAGCTGAGCTAGCTCACCATCTGATATTTTATGATTACAAAGTGAACCAAAACCAGTATTTATACCATAAATTGGTTCTGATGATGATGCAATTTTATTATCTAAATATTTACGACAATCTTTAACCTTCTTTTGTGCACTTTTACTTAAAGCTATTGGAGTATTTGTTTCTAAAACCTCAACTATAGATGAAATAGATAAAGGTTGACCCCCTATTTTAAATGCTTTGGCCATTTAAGAAAGTTGCTTAATTAATTCACTAATATTTAATGCTGATTGTTCACCAGTATTCATGTCTTTTACAGTTAACACACCAGACTCCATCTCGTTTTCTCCAACTAATACTACAAACTGAACACCTTTAGTATTTGCATAATTCATTTGCTTTTTCATTTTTGCTTTTTGAGGGTATAGTTCTGAACTAATGCCAGCTGAACGCAATTGCTTTAAAAGAGGTAAACAATAAGATGATTCAATAGCACCAAAATTTGCAAACATTATAGTAGTACTAATTGTAATATCTTTTGGAAACAATCCTAATTCCTCAAGCACTAAATAGATCCTGTCTATTCCAAAAGAAACACCAACTCCTGAGATATCTTTTAATCCAAAATTAGATGTTAAATTATCATACCTTCCTCCTCCTCCAATTGAGCCAATTTGCACATCATTCGCTTTTACCTCAAATATGCACCCTGTATAATAATTAAGCCCTCTTGCTAGAGTAATATCAAATACTAAATTAGTCGATTGCAACCCTAATTTGTTAATCTTTTGCATCACAAATTGCAATTCTTCTAATCCTTTTGTTCCATCTTCTGATTGACCTAATAATGCAGCTAAATCATCAATATTTTTAGCATTTAAAAAAGTATCCAAAATACTCATTGATGATTCTTTAACACCTTTACTCTGCATTTCTTCTTTTACTTTCTCAATACCAATCTTATCAAACTTATCAATAATAATCACAACATCATCAAAGATTTCAGTTGCTCCCATAAGTTCAATCATCCCGCTTAATACCTTTCTGTTATTAATGCAAATATCCACATTAGGTATATTTAGTTTAGAGAACACATCATCATAAAGTTGAACCAACTCAACCTCACAAAGCAAAGAATCTGTTCCAATAACATCTGCATCACATTGATAGAACTCTCTATATCTTCCTTTCTGCGG
>Ga0207984_1000108_pt1 | contig 48527 bp, 28 predicted proteins | sample ETNtaG_30_FD_185760 | JGI IMG/M metagenome (GOLD analysis project Ga0207984, IMG submission 185760) | Marine microbial and viral communities from oxygen minimum zone, Eastern Pacific Ocean - ETNP201306PF43B (SPAdes) (version 2) | ecosystem: Environmental > Aquatic > Marine > Oceanic ...
ACTTGATTAACATAGATGTATCATCACCAAGTGATAAAAGATCTTATTTTTATGCTGTAACAGCCATCGATACTTCGGCCAATGAATCGCAGCTTAGCGCTTATTCTGTAACACCAGCTATCCAATCTGCAAACAATATTGGACGTGAAATAGAAAACCCTGTTCAGATTGTGAGTGGACCAATTGGCACTGTACGGCAAAAAACAGCTACCTTCCACCTTTTTAATATTGCTGAAGCGCCAATTGTCTTCAGTTTGGATAGCCAGCCATTGAGTGGTACTAGGTCAAATCAGCTGACTTTTCACGATTTAAGGGTTGGTAACCATACATTTTTAGCAAAATTAACTAATGATCCACGTGCCACAGTTCGCAACTTTACAATAGTCCCAACCTTCACCACAGAGATTGAGCCAAATAATTCTCCTTTTACTGCCACGCCCTTGACAAGTAACGGAATTATGCGCGGATCAACAAACGCTGAACTCGATGTCGATTGGTTTCATGTGGCGTTAAATAGAGAAATAACCAGTCAATTGGATCTGCATTTTGATCGGGTTCAAGGAATCGGCCGAACGAATGTAACTGTTTTGTCATCAGATCTGCAGGTTCTAAGTGAAATAGTAGCTGATCCTTCAACGCATCAAAGAAATCAGGTTAGTCTTGGAATTGGATTTGGGACTGAAAATCTACTTATAAAAGTGCAAGCATTAGGAGAGAATCCAAATGCTATCTATAATCTGTCTATATCAAAGATGCAGAGATTACCCATATCTATCTTAGAAATTGAACCCAACGACACCTTTGAAGTGATGCAATCCATCGACATAAGCAATCAGGGTTTCGAAATTGTGGGGCGTTCGGATCAACCTCAAGATGTTGATTGTTTTGAAATCAATGTTCCTCTTCAGAAACTATTGACCATTGATTTTCAGACTACTCTAAAGGCAACTATACAGATATTATCGGAAAAAGAAAGAATTGGTCAACTTGATAGCAAAAACAAGAGTTGGGAAACAATGTTAACAGCTGGCAGGTATAAACTGCGAGTAGTGGATGCCAGTGATACCTATCGTATTACTATTAGACCAAAAGAGAGCTTATCGAACAAATGGGAGTCTGAACCCAACGGTGATATGAAATCTGCTTCTTTGATTAAATCCAATATGATAGTCAATGGTTCGCTGTCATTAGCTGATCGAGATTGGTTCAAGCTAGTTACTGATGAGCGTGGTATTCTTAGTGTTGGATTTTCTGGTGAATCAATACAAGAAGCAAAATTGACCCTACATTCTATGGTTGGAGGGGCAATCAAACCCAAAATTCTGTTATCTCCTAACACTACAACTTTTTCAATCGACGCATTTCCAGGCACTTATTACCTTCGGATAGAAGCCAACACGGCGTTTGGGAAATATCAGCTGATGCCCGTTTTGGTTACCAAGGTTTCTCATAGTGCAGTTGATCGGATTTTGGGAGCGAATGAGACTTTAACTGTTCAGTTTGATTGGATTCCTGATCAGCAAGCTAACCTTCGAATCGTAAAAGCGGAACAGGTTATCGATATTCGTCCGATGATTCATCAAACTGGAGGTCATTATGTGAGTCAGCTAAAAATGGCTGACAACCTCGCTGTCGTAAAAGGTAACCTCATTGTTGATCTTTCTATGCCAAATTACCCAGAGTTCATAAACAGCTTTCTAATTGAGGATTCCATTTACATTGATACTTTGCCGCCTAAAATCGAACGAATTTCCCATCAATCTGTCAGGTCTAACGGCATAGTATTGCCACTAGGCCTTAATCAAAATTTGATTATTCGTATGGTTGGTGAAGTCGGATCAATAGCCAAGTTTCGTATTGAAGCTGAAGGCTTCTCCGTTACCGGAGAAATGTTCGATGATGGTAAACATAATGATAATAAAACAGACGATGGTATCTACGGTGGATTCTACACTGTTAGCCCAGGCGACAATGTTAGCAGAGGGAAACTCATTGGTCTCCTCAAAGATCCCGCAGATAACACCAGTGAATTGGTGAGTAACATGCAGGTTGTTTTTGATACAGATCAACCAAAAATCCAAAGTCTTGCTTATACCGTCAAACGTCCACAACAAGGATTTGTTGATACTACTACGCTTCTCGCTGGAGATATTCTGACAATTATATTGACGGGAACTCCCAATGGTAAAGCCACTTTCGATTTGGGAGATGTGGAAAAAGATCTACCGCTCTTTGATGATGGGACACATAATGACCTAATACCAAATGATGGTATCTACACAAGTTTTTATATTGTGCAGAAAGAAAAGCAGACAAAGAATTTTGCAGTAGTTATCAGACTAACGGATCTCGCTGGTAATAAAAATGAGCAGATCCTCTCTGAAACACTAAATATCGATACAGACCCACCAGACATGAAGTCAATCAAACATAATGCCAGTGGTAAAGCCTTAGTTCGGGGCGATAAACTTATCGTGCATGTGGAAGGCGAACTTGGAGGTACTGCTGCATTTGACATTAGTTCCTTTAAAACCGATCTGCCGCTCTTTGATGATGGTTCTGGTGAGGATAGCGAACCGAACGATGGTATCTACACCGGTCTGTACCAGATTATGGATGGAGACTTCGTTAGGAACGCCATGATATCTGCTAAACTCATGGATCAAAATGGAAACAGTCAAATGATTCGTGCTAGTTTACGTATAACAATCGATGCTGTTCTACCAAAACCAATTAGCAACATCAAAGTGACCGATCGCCCCGGTGATCAAGGCAATGTTTTGTTGGTCACTTGGGATCCGATTGCTCAGCCAGACGATTTTGCTAGATATCAAGTATACCGTGAAACGGCGCCGATTCGGTCGACATTCGGCCTCATTCCTGTTTCAATTAATCTGTTATTGGCAAATCAAATTGAAGCAAAAGTGAACGTGCCGCGTAATAATTTTAACTACTATATAGCTACGACAGTGGTGGATTTAGCTGGAAACGAATCACTGCTAGAAGAGCATCAATCTACGTTTGGACCAGTACAGGCAATTGATGATCTCCCTCCATCGTCAATTACTGGCGTAAGTGCAGAGGACAAACCGGGTGATGATGGCAAAACGCTGGTTGTTCGCTGGGCCCATGTTCTAGTGGGAGATTTTGCACATGTTGATATCTATGTTGAGCTGAATCAAATAAAAACAATCGATGGCTTGAAACCAGCTTTGAGCATTACTGATCCAGATTTAATCGAAACCGAACTAACAATTGAATTAGATGACACCGATTATTTTATAGCTGTAATTGCCGTGGATGAAAACCAGAACAATTCTATGTTAAGCACTAGCTCCGTCGCTGGGCCAGTACAAGCTAAAGACGAAATTCCGCCTCCACCTATTGTAGGTGTAGCTGCTATTGATACTCTTTCTGATAGTGGAAAAAATCTTACTGTTACTTGGGTTCTGCAGGAAGGAATTGATTCTTATCACATTTACCTTTCCTTCGCTCCCATTGATATTGAAGACATGCAAGAATTAAGACCAATTATTGTTAAAAACGACAAGGAAAGGCAAAAACAGCTCGATACTCCGGCGGATGGAGTTGACCTATTCGTGGCAGTGGCAGCAGTTGATGTTGCTGGGAATAGGTCTGGGCTTGGAGACACCAGTACTTTTGGACCAGTACAATCGGTGTCTAACCTCCTCTTACCTGATACTCCAATGACCATTATTGCTGGATTTGACCCGAAAACACAAATTACTGTACCTGCCAGTTCCATCACTAGTAGAACAACGGTCATTGATATTGTTCAGCCAACTGAAGCCAACGTCATTTCTCAGATCGAGGAAGCCAACTACTTTTTGGGACAAGCCCATATTGATGAAACCACGGATGTAGCACTCCAAAATACAATCCGGCAATTTATTATTAATAGTGAAAAGGAGTCGTCGTTCCAAGTAACAATGTCGTATGATGGAGTAGAAGTCTCTCAGGGAGTTGAGAGTGAACTGCGTATTTTCAGCCTGAATCCTTACGGCCGAATTACATTGTGGGAGCTTGTATCAGGATCTCAATTCACTGATTTTAAAAATAAGACCATTACCGTTAGTACGAATCGACTTTCAGTTTTCCGTATCGCCCGCTTGCAACTACCCAAAAATCTTAAAGGTATTGTTGTACATCCTAATCCGTTTAGTCCCAACACTATGGGAAGCAAGGAAATAACTTTTGAGAAATTAACAGTAAACGCAATAATAGATATATTTACTTTGAACGGAGAACTAGTAAAATCAGGCATCGAAGGTAGGTCCGGTTACGCCATATGGGATGGACGCAATGACGGTGGATCTGAAGTGGTAAGTGGACTATACATCTATTTGATCCGGAGTGACATTGATAAAACTGTGGGTAAAATTCTGATTATTCGCTGAGAGCTTTGTCCTTTCTATTTCTAAGACAGTGTCAGAAATTTACCAAACACGTCCTCAGGGGATTGAGTAGTAACCAACTCTTTCTCCAAGAGGAACGTAATTATAAGGATCTTCCTGCCCAGCTTTTTGGTACCAGTAGCTGATGGTATCGTAAAGACAGTAATTCTCTCCTCCCCAGCGATTACCTTTGTATTTTTCTAGCACACCCTCGAAGGACGTGGTGAAGGGCACGTTATCACAAATATGAAAACGGTTGACCGAAGTATGCCCGTTGCCGTCAAAGGCAACATGGGGCTGACAGGCAAAAGCACTATCGAAAGTTGGGAATGGAGGTTCAGCTGACCAAGCATAACCGATATAATCTTCTGATCCTGTGCCAAAAGTAGAAGGGAATTTTTCTCCATCGACGAAAAATTTCTCGTCACCTTCTCCCCACCACCAATCGATATTTTTCTTTCCCCAAGCTCCATACCACCAACTTTCAGCTGGCTGATCTGGCTCCTTCCAGCAATTCCATACATGCAGGTGCATACCACAGAAGCGTCCTTCCCCCTCAACGATCAAAAAAGGCCAATCAATATCCCTGCCATTTTTTTGAGATAATTCAAGTAAAGTATCACGATGCCATTTGGCGTGAAATCGAAGCAGTTGGTCAGGATTTTGGTGCAATGGTGCATGATGAATTTGGAAATCCAATGTATAAGCTGTTTTTCCTTCATTTTTGAATTCAATTTGTGCTTGATTAAAAGGCATATACCAATTGCTGTAGAATCCTCCATCTGTCATACCAACTGGAAGCGATCGAAAATAATTAATGCCAGGTGCGGTAGCAAAAAAATCACCCAAAGGTGTCCAAACACTAGGTTTTCTTTCATTATCCCATTTGATGCTAAATATAATTTCTCGTAAAGCGTTTTGTTCGATCGTGTTCTCTAAGTGCGGAACGACCTTCAGCCGGTAAATAGCACGAGGTTCCTTAATTTCACAAACTTGCATAGCTTCACCTGGGGATAGGTTGAGATTGAAGTCTTCAGTTATGCTATCTTGTTTTTTTTCAAATTGCCAGCCTCTTTGGGACAGATGCCGGTCTGCTTCAGCTAAAGCGATACATGCTTCCCTATCAAAAACTCCGTCAAACTGGGGCAAAATAGTTTCTGTTGGAAAGGTTGTGTAGGTGAAATGATAGTATCTGCCCCACCCCGAATCGAATACAACTTTGCAATGTTGGTTGAAAGGAATAGGGATAAAACGGTTGCGTCCTCGTGACAGGGTTGGCACGAGTTCCGGGAAATTCATAGGTGGAATGTCTTTATTAAATTGCTCAAAAAAATCCCGAAAAGGTATATTCACCACTGGTTCTCGTTGATAATCTATAAAAATTCGAATGTGTCCCGATTCCGGCAATGCTGACCAAACTCTCCAAATAACACCTGGCCCATCTTTTTCAAAGACAACGATGCTTTCTCCTTCTTTATACAAATAACCGCTACCATCTGAGTTAGCGGCCCAATCTTGATACTGTCCAGTTTCATCGTCATAACGAGAACGGCGGTCATAACTGGAAAAAGCTCCTGATCTTTCTTCACGTGCAGGCAGGGTAGCCAAGTATTCAAGATTGTAGAGCCTCTGGGTTAAGTCTCTATAGCTCAATTCTTTCACTAAACGATACCTCTTCTAAGAAGATCAACCAGATCTCAATGGTAGGCGCCAAAATAAATTCAATGATATTATGACCTAGATTGGTAGCTGGCAGTGGATTATTTTGCAATGATTAACGGCATTTCAATATGCCTAGTTAAGTACTAACCTCTCAAGATTCACAAGATTTCTTTGATATTTTGCCAAATTATCTCCTCGTCTTTCACAACACTTCTTCCACATAAGCTTAAACTTGTACGATCACTTAAGGTGGACACAGGGGCTCGATCTATTCAACCATTCTATCTTAACATATTTCTTGGCGATGTAGAAACAATGGTCGGTAACCATAAATTATTGGTTGTTAGCATCTGACCTTTGCCCGTTTTTCGCTATTGAAATTAAATTGTAAGCCCCCCGTTTAGGCCGAGATGCGCATAAGCTAACTCGCTTGCTTCTTTTTCCTTCATTGAATTTTAAAAACCGAAAACAATTAATTTGATAAAGAGTGTCAAGTTTATAGGAAACAAGGTATCAAACGGACTAGGTTATGTGAATCTAACTTAGACGAATGATTTTCTCAATTTCTTCCCGCTGTTTATAAGAGGATGGACTCTCTCTTTTGACTGATTGACAAACTCATGATTAGCAGTATAATTTCATTCAACCCCAATTAGTATGGAGCGTAGAATGAAGACACAATTTGTAGCTGACTTTGAAGCCTACATGCCCACTCTATTTAATGATAAACCTTATGGGAAATTTGGACTCCTTTCTCTAGCGGATGAAGCGGGGATTGACGTTTGTGTTGTTTTTCCAGCTGGTGTACCTTCGGATCCAAGGCCACTTAACGCAGATTTATTGCGAGAAGTAGCAGGAGAGCCTCGTATCTTACCTGGTTGTTTAGTTAATCCAACCATGGGTGCAAGTGCTTCTGATGATTTGAAAAAATGTGTTGATCAAGGTGCCCGAACAGTAAAGCTTATGGCAGCCTTACACGGTTACCGTGTGGATTCAACTTGCGCTGATCCTATTATGGAACAAGCAGCGTCCCTTGGAATTACCGCCACGGTTCATTCTGGTTCACCAATGAGCGGATGTTCACCTCAGTACATTGGAAACCTTGCACGTCGTCATCCAGATGTTACGATTATCATGGATCACATGGGCTACCGTGAATGGGTAGAGCTAGCCGTTGAAGTTGCAATAGAAAACGCTAACGTCTATTTGGGAACCACACTAATAGCTGCTGCAGAACCGATTTCCATTAAAAATATTGTTCGGAGTAATCGTATCGGTGCTGATCGTATTATCTTCGGATCAAATTCACCAAGTGGAATAGCGTTACATGGTGTCAAAGGTATTCGAAACGTCGGGTTCACGGAGCAGGAAGAATCACTGATTCTAGGCCAAAACCTGAAGCAGATTTATCAACTCTAAAATTCTCCTTTGGCATTTTTCTGTCAACTCCATTGTAAGGATAATCTGATCTTTACTGCTTATTGGTTCTCATCTTATTGCTAAGCGGCCAGCCTTTTTTAGAACAGAAGAGCCTTTTTTCATTTGAGACTTTGTGCTTCTCTAGAATAAGTGTACATAACTATGACGAGGACGATTTATCTGCTATCAAAATCACGACAACATTGAGAAAAACATCAAGTTGGCCAATATCAAGGTGAATAAGGAAGCAACTTGGCGATCAATCTTGATTGGATTAATTCTCGGTGATTTTGTTGTTGGCTCGTTGTGGATGGTCTTCGGTATGTTGACTCAGCAACATGTTTACATGATTTTTATCTGAACCGAGTACCGCTTTCTGATATCTTAAGCTGAAAACCAATTGAATAAAATTTGGAAATAACTATAGTTTATCGGCAATAGGTCAGCAAAAAATCTTAAATGATTACTTCAGGGAAGGGAATTAATGAAAATTGTAACCAACAATTTAAGTTCCGAAAACCTAGATCGAATCCGCCAAATCGCGCCGCACATAGACTTTGTGGTTACTACAGAAGCTGAAGAAACACTGCGTGAAATTGAAGATGCGGATGCTTTTTGGGGATATGGAATTACTCCAGAATTCGTTCGCCAAGCGAGTAAACTTCGTTGGGTTCAGGTTAACTATGTGGGCATTGAGGCACTAATGTTCTCAGAATTGGTCAACAGTGATATTATACTGACCAATGCTCGTGGTACTACGGGAATTAACATCGCAGAACATGTTATGGCATTAATTCTTGCTTTTACCCGCACACTGCATCTTACCATCAAACGACAAATGGAAAAAGTATGGGAAATACGACCCAACCTGCCAGTAATGGAAATCGCTGGTGAAACCATCGGTATCCTTGGACTTGGCGGTATTGGGTTACAAGTGGCCAAACGTGCTAATGCCTTTGATATGTTGGTTCTGGCAATTGATCCCGTATTAACAGAAAAGCCTGAGTATGTCGAGGGACTGTGGGAACCTGATCAATTACATCGGATGCTACAGCAATCCGACTTTGTCGTCGTTTGTTGTCCTCTGACACCTCAGACCAAAGGAATCATTGGTGAAACAGAGTTCAGAATGATGAAAGAGACCGCTTTCCTCATTAATATTGCTAGGGGAAAAATTGTTGATCAATTAGCCTTAATTACTGCTTTACAAACCAAAGAGATTTCTGGGGCAGGTCTTGATGTGACGGAACCAGAGCCATTACCAGAGAATAATCCGCTTTGGGAGATGGAGAACGTGATTATTACCCCACATCATGCTGGTCAATCACCGAAGTCAGCATCTCGTGTTTTTCACGTTTTATGCGAGAACCTGAAACGCTTCGTTACAAATCAGCCTCTGATTAGTGTGGTTGATAAAACACAATGGTTTTAAAATGACAGAGGACAAAATTATGGAATTGGGACTTGAAAGAAAAGTGGTTGTGATTGCCAGTTCACACAGTTGTGGTGATACTCGCTTCAGAATATAGGAATCCGAGTCATTCTCAAAAAAAATAGCCGATTATGGAGAATATACTTCAGGTAAATTGGTTGTTCTAATAGCTCACGTCAAAATCGCATTTCTTAGTGTCAGTAACCGAACTAAACGACTTAGATTTGGATCAATATCGTGGCCGTTTGCAACCTAATATATCAAGATACTAATCAACCTAACAAAAAATAAAAAACCAATAAATATAGTCTTTACTTTGTTGAATAGCTTTGATTGAAAAGGAAATCACTTTATGAAGGAAATCAAGGTAGGTATTATTGGATCTGGGTCAATCGCGACGCATAAACATCTACCAGGACACCGAAAGGTAGAAGGTGTTTCGGTAATAGCAGTTTGTGATATTGATCTTCAGCGAGCTCAGACTTTTTCCGATGAACATGAAATTGAGCATGTATTTGACAGCCACTATGACTTGCTGGCTATACCGGAAATCGACGCGGTTAGTGTTTGTACTCCTAATAATTTTCATGCTGAACCAACTATTGCAGCACTAAAATCCGGTAAACATGTGATTTGTGAAAAACCTATTGCTGGTAACGCGGTTGACGGACGAGCTATGGTAGATGCCCAAGAATCATCAGGAAAAATCCTTCAAATTGGTTTGCAATCTCGGTTTAGTGCAGAAGCCAGAACTTTGCGTCGATTATATGAAGATGGGTTCTTCGGCCATATCTATTATGCTCGTGCAATGACCATACGTCGGCGTGGAATGGGACTTGTACCAACCTTCATGCAGAAGGACATTTCTGGTGGAGGTCCCCTGATAGATATAGGTGTGCATGAGTTGGATGTGCTCTTGTGGATGATTGGTTATCCTAAACCGGTGGAAGCATTTGGATATACTACCCGGAAATTCGGACATCGCCATGACATCGTCCACGACGGCGATTGGGATCGGTCGAAGTTTGACGTAGAGGACTTTGCTATGGGAGTTATTCGTTTTGAAAATGACCTAACCGTAAACTTAGAAACAGCTTGGGCATGCCATTATCAAGATATGGGAGGTTCCTTCTTTATGGGAGATCTAGCTGGTGCGTCATATCGCCCAACACGAATCTACACCGACAAGGATGGTGAGATGATTGATTATGAACCCGAACTAGTAACGAGCTTTTCTGGAGAATTTGAGTCTTTTCATCACGCGATTCGCCAGAACTTTCCTTCGCCTGTACCAGCGGAAGAGGTTTTGATGACAGCTAAGATTTTCGATGCGATCTACGAATCCAGCCGTATTGGTCGTTCTGTGCCAATTACCTGAGACAAAAACCAGAAAGCTACTTAGCATGAGTCACTGATCGATAGAGAAAGGTAGTTTTATTAGGCGGAATGATACTGATAGTACACTGACATTCCAACCATTGAGGTCACAGCAATTACTCCTCCGCCGGTTTGGGCATTGCGAAAAAGACAATTAACTGATGTCATAAATCAGACAGGTGATATGTTCGTTGGTTGCTACACGCGATCTGACGGAACCCTAATTCGGTGTGAAGATTGGCCCAGAATAGATGGTTCAATGATAAATATAAGAGTTGCAGGCCTTCTCCTCTATTTTACGTGTTGGGAGATAGTAAAGAAATGCATCCACTGGTACGCTAAAAATCGTTGTGGCTTGGAAATTTACTAAATATGGTCAAGTCTACCGTGAGTTGGGTGCGTATTACAACTGGGTGTGCCGTGGAAAAAACGCCATCTGTCTTTATTACATGGGCTTAGCAGATTCACTTGTATCAAAGGATCGTTAACATGTGGTTCGGTTCGTTAAATTTTATATTGATAGAGATAGAGAGGTTGTCAATTATGACTTAGAGCGAAAGCTGATTAGATCTCCGACAATAAATAACTACAAAAGGAAATTAAAGAGGAAACTATCATCAAAAAGGAAACGGCCACAAAAAATTTGGTCAAACCGACTCCAGAACAAGTAGAGTGGGCAAATTGCGAAATCGGTGTGTTGATCCATTATGATGTGCAGGTATTCCATCCTACTGGTTACCAGTTTGGAAATGTGCCAGCCCCTGTGTTATTCAACCCAATTCAACTTGATACAGATCAGTGGATCGAAACAGCTAAGGCTGCGGGAGCAGGATATGCTGTTTTGGTGGCTAAGCACGGTAGTGGTTTTTGCCTTTGGCCTAGCAGTGCACATGACTATAGTATTCTGAACTCACCTTATTTGAATGGTCAAGGTGACATCGTTAGTAACTTTATCGGTTCTTGTGAGAAGTATGGTCTTCGGCCGGGAATTTACTATCATACTGGTTACAATGCATATTGCCATGTAGATAATCCAGGAAAAGTCTTGTCAGGAGACTCAGAGGAACAAAAACATTACAATAGCATCGTTATACAACAGCTGACAGAACTCTGGACTAACTATGGCAAGCTGTTTGAAATATGGTTTGACGGAGGTGTTTTATCGTTAGAGAAAGGTGGTCCTGACATAGTCCCTTTGCTCTGGAAACATCAACCAAAAGCAGTCGTTTTTCAAGGGCCTAAAGGAACACCCTCGCTTGCACGGTGGGTTGGTAACGAACAAGGCAAAGCTCCTTATCCTTGTTGGAGTACCGTAGGAGATTTCACAGGAGATAATGAATGTCCTCCACCGGGAAGTGGAAGTGCTGAGGGGACAGTTTGGGCACCAGCTGAGTCGGACATGCCAAACCGCAATCACCAATGGATTTGGATTGAAGACACGGACTATCTTCTATATTCAGTAGATGAACTAGTAGAGTGTTATTATCTTTCTGTCGGACGCAACACCAATCTTCTGATTGGTATGGTTATTGATAATCGGGGGTTGGTACCTGACGCCGATGTGAGACAATTCGCTGCGTTTGGTAATAAAATTCGACACCAATTCAGCCGAGAAATAAAGGAAGTCTGTGGTCAAGGGGATACATTAACCATGGATATTGGGTGGCCAACTCAGATTAACCATGTTGTCATTATGGAAAACATAGCTGAAGGTGAGAGGGTCCGGGAATACATAGTTGAGGCAATGGTGGACCAAGAATGGACAGCGATTTGTCATGGGTTTTCGATAGGACATAAACGAATTGAACGTTTCGAAACGATTAAAGCTTCGCAAGTGAGGTTCCGTTGCGTCTCGTCAATAGCTGTGCCGCTAATTCAAAGCTTCGCAGTATTGAAAAGTAATTAAAATGTATCTAACAAAATAGTTGTACGCTAGTATTTGACTAATGGCTGAAAACAGATTTTGCCAATGTATAAGAATTAGTACAGTTTGCAATTTTCGTCATCTGTTTAGCGAGGTTAAAGTTACCAACCCAAGTGGTTGTTATTGGGAGTCGGTTGGTTAAGTAACCATACACGAGGGTGTTTTTGTAAAACGTTAAGTTGGACTTATGTAAGGAGAGAACATTATGGCAGCACGAATTAACAAAGCAATTGAGTTGCTTGATCAAGATCAACCTATATATTATGTAGGTGGGCATACTGGTGCTGAGCTGAGCTACGAGAGTGGTCAGTCTCTAGCCAAAACATATGCTGATTATATTAATGTTGGGATGGAACATGGTGTGTTTGACATGGCTGGGCTAGACCAATTTATGCGGGGACTAGTCGAAAATGGTCCAACTAACAGTGGACATACTACCCCAGCGGTGATCGTAGAAATGCCGGTTGAAGGTAGCAACGCCGATGTGATTAGAGCGAATGCTTGGCAATTTAGACAGGTTTTGGCACGGGGGGTGCATGGTATTTTATTGTGCCATGCAGAATCTCCAGAAGCAGTTAAGGCCTTTGTGGAAATTTGCCGTTATCCTTTCCATACTATCGGTGTTGGCACCCAATTGGACGTTGGTCGTAGAGGCTCAGCTGGCCAAGGCTCAGCGGCCCCAATCTGGGGTGTTTCTGCCGATCAATATTTGGAAAAAGCGGATCCATGGCCGCTGAATCCGAAAGGGGAGCTAATGCTAGGTTTAAAAATTGAAAACAAGCGTGCCCTGCAAAATGTTGAGATGACAATTCGAGTTCCTGGCATTGCTTTTGCTGAATGGGGACCTGGAGATATGGGAATGTCTTTCGGTTATCGAAACATCCCAAGTCCATATCCCATCGAAATGCTAGAAGCTAGAGATAGAGTGTTCATCGCTTGTAAGGCGGCGGGAGTTGCCTTCTTGGAAGGCGCTAGCCCTAATGATGTTTCAGACAGTATTGACCAAGGTGTGAGAATCTTTTCTGCCGGATCGACTGGCGAGGTGGCCGATGCCGGCCGATCTTATACGAATAGGTCAATGCCTGTCTGAAATCTGGAAAGAATAAGGCGCAACATATTCAGTGATGCTAACATAGTTTAAGGCAAGACCTAGTGTATTGTGCTAGCGAGGCAATGAAAGTCTCAGAGGTCAGTTTTGACATCAACAAATTTGGTTTCAGATGACCTGTGCGTTGTCGTTGGCAAGTCATGCGATCGCGATATCATACATGATGCCGCTGAAGCAAGTGGCGTGACACCAAGACTGCTAAGCAAGTGCTTGAGAATTTGGTCTCACGCCAGACGTAGCCCGTCACGAACTATCAGTCTTCGAAAAGGCTATGGAGGGAGCTCACGTAATTACGTTTGTCGCTCGCGCTTCCCACTGTTTAGGCTAAACCCCACGCCATTTCTTTATATCCCTCCCTCAAGCCCAAACATAAATTTCGTTGTCGTCCAACGACATAGCGAAGAAAATGGCAAGCACAACTCGAGGGCTTTCACCAATGACTGGAGGAACTTCGTGAATATTCTCTGAAAGGAAGAAATATAGGTCCCCTGGCTCCAAATCGACTTGGACACGCTCAATTCCCTCCTTGGCAACATACTGGCGGAATTTTCTTCTGTTGAGTTGTTCTTGAACGGTAACATTCCAAGGACAATTGTAGAGGAAAGGTTTACCGCTTTCCCCTTCGTTATCCGAGTTTTGAACACAAAGCACACCAGAGAATTGATGTTTGAAGCGTGAGATTTGATAATCAAATGCTTTGGTCCGCTTGGCTACTGAGTCATAGTGGGGACCGTGCCCAAGACCAGCATAATACGCCCGAAAGATAGCTGGTCCATAGAGCTGGCCATTTGGCTCACAAGCTGTCTTTACTTCTTTATTCGTTGCTAGCTGTGCTAGTGTCTTGTACCTTGTTTGAATGGGATCGTCATACCCTTCAAACAAGGTACTAAAAAGTTCATGTGTCTGACCCGAATGGGAAAAGAATTCTTCTCGATCCAACCAGTGTTTCCCGAAGCTGGTACCTATATCCACTCGGTGGGGACGATTCGTTTCGTGCGGATTATAGAGCAGTCCTCTTTCGTAGAAGCGCTCGACAAGCGAACTACAATGCTTGGGCTTGTATGCACCTCGCAAGACCAGCGCTGGTACTTCTCCTTGTGCTAAGGTAACCAGTGGAAAGGGGAATTTCCGGCGGATTTCTTCAATGTTACCTTCAAAAGGAGGCCAAGTTTCTAGCATTTTCATTTCGCCAAAGCCATTCTTAAATTTCCACGTCGTGCGATTCTAGTTAATAATTTCAGGTTGGAGATACTGGCCAGGAATTCGAGATCCAGAATAAGCCGCTTCAGAATTGCGTTCTGCAATCACCTGAGGAATCTCTCTATCCCAATAGTCAGGGATTGTTTCCGGACGATTGTGCCATAATAGCAACAAATTTCTGCGCTTTGCAGTTTGGTTCTTCCGTGCTGCATGTAAAACCCGAGCATCTCCTAGTACTAAAGACCCCGCCTTGGTCAACAAGTCCAACTGATCTGGATGATCGCTGAACATAATAGGGTGATCTTCTTCGATAAATCTAGCTCCCTGTTCATGAGCTGTAATAAGTTGATCATGCAATGGAATACGTTTCAAATGTGTGCCAGGGATTATCTTGAGGCAACCACTTTCAATAGTGGTATCCTCAAGATAATAGGAGAGAAAAATAGTTTGAGGCCAAGGAGTACAACTGAGAGGGTCTTCCCATCGCATCCAGTCTTGATGCCAATATAGGGCGGGTGCAAACGGTTCTTTAGTTAATATTATCAGACCTCCTCCGTGAGCGAAATCTCCAAACCTAATCTCTTCTAGGGCTTTTCGTGCAGGTTTCCATTCCGCTAGTCTGCACATTACTTCGTTATCTTCATAACGAATACCAAGATGTGTACCTTGGTACTTAGTATCGGGGTGATGTTCCATAGTATCATTTAAGCGATCCGATTCTTGACGAAGTTCTTGCAAAAAATCCTTGCTCAAAATATCTGGGATCACACAATACCCATCGCGTAGCATTTTTTCTCGAGTCTCTCGTGCAACTTCTGGCTTCATTTTATTATCCTCTAAGCTAGATTAGCCAAATAAAACAAGGTAATGGCTTGAATATAACCGTCTATTGAGAAGCAAGCAAGAATGAGTTTCGCAAGCATAAATTCCATTATGAACTCAAAATCACGGCATCCGCGCTGGCATTTTAACACGACTAATATCTCAAGGTAAAGGAGGGGTTTGTTAGTAGTAATTAGTGATAACGAAACGGAGGGAAACAATACAATAGATGAATAAGCTATTGGCTAACCTATTTATCCCAAGCTGTCCCACTCTGTATAGTGGAACGTAACATGATGCTAGATTATGTAGGGATTCGCTATTTTTCACTTATGGATTCTCTGAGGTGTCACCGTAATGACCAATCCACTTCCAGATTCATTGGATGGTACAAGTAAGATGGATTGGAATCTAGTTGTCCCTTCCAAAATTCTTCCTGTCAATTCGAAAAAAACAAAACAGTACCTAGTTTGGATCTCCCCCGGCAGATTTTAAGTAATCGAAACGATTCAAGAAAGACAAGTCAAAGCAGGTTACCAAAAAAACCAGCCTAATACTCTTCAAGTAAGAACGCCTCGTTCAAGATCAGAATTTCCCAAAAACACGCACAAAAGTTTCCATAAAGTTCCGATCATTAGCGTCCCCTGTGGCCCGTTGATCAATGTATCGTGCGCCGATATGCAGAAAGAGAGGCTTTTTGTAGGCGACAAAACTCTTTTCCATCTCGGCCAACAGGGCTTGACGCAAAAAATCGTTCTCGTTTTCAAGCATATCATTGTAGAATAATATTTGCCCCCCCCCAGTGATCTTTATGGTTTTCGTAAACTGATAGACTACTTTCAAGATAACTGCAGAAGCCATATCACGTACATCTGCTTGTTCAATTTGACGTAGCTGGATACGTCGTGAGACCTGCTCGCCATCGATTTTTTCCATCAATGCAAGATCGTCATAATGGTCTTCTGCCATCTGAAAACCGTTGCGGACAGTGTACTTGAACATTGGACTTATCTCAAGTGGCTTGGACGGACGCATACGGTACAGGGTTTTGAAAATGCCAACTTCGTAATGTTCATTGTCTCGCTCAAAATCGAAGTCGTATTGCAGTTTAACACGACCTGTAGTTACCATATGCTCAATCCCTGAATATTCCCAAGTGATTTTGGAAGTATTGATTAGATCATTCTGCATTAACAGCGTATCCCTACGTCGTTTTTCGACTTCAACACCATTCTCTGTATTGAAAAACAGAACATCCCCTCTATCTTCTAACCACTTGACCTTCGCTTGCTTCCGATAAAGACGTTCCTCAGTTTCGTTCAGGAAACCAGCAAAATACCAAGTTTCGTCAGGAATTCGGTCTTTCACTAACTTCAGCTCATTCTCAACTACCATAGAAGCATCATTCGCCAATTTTTTCTTGTAAACCAAGTTAGAGTAAGCCTTAGCTGCAGATGGTATACTTCCCGTTTTTTTTTCTCTGAGGTTTTCTTCAAATTGGAGTCCAACATCAAGGTCAATTGAGCTATTCTGATGACTCGTCTTACGTTTCATAAGCACGTGCATTCCTCGAAGCCCAACATCAAATTCGTAATTGGGATCTTTATCGTTTTCCTCCTCGTCCCGAATACCATTATTATTGCGGTCGCTTTCATCGAGGAAATCCTCATCAACATCGAAAAGTAAGATATCGTCCTCATAGTCAAAGGTACCATTGTTATTTTTATCAAGGTCTCCAGGAATAATTAAGGAAGGAGGATCTAACGGCGTATTATCAGTATATCGGTCTCCATCATCATTGTCACCGACTGATCTGGATGCGTCGAAACGAGAACCAACATGGAAAGCTTCCACTTGGAAGATTGTATCTCCAACAGTTTTAAAGGCTTTGAATACGGTAGTCATAACATCAAAACGCGAACCGATCTCTCTTTTTAAAGCGCTCTTAGGAGTCATAGCCAATTCAGCTTTTAATCCATAGTTTGCGAAGTTGGTTTCCATATCCAGTGCCCACACAGGCGTTTCACGAAAGTACGAAGAAATACCTATCTTGGATCTGCTAATTTTTGTGACTCCCCTAAACCCAACCCCTGACCCCTCCAAATTCCTTTGATTCGGTACGCCATTGAGTAGACCTGGGACCATTAAAAATGTCCAATCGGTCCGTTCTGATCGAACCTCCCATCGAACACCGCTCAGATCGACTGAATCAAAAGTGAACTTTGTAAATGTGGTAGGTACATCACCCAAGGAAAGGATATTTTTGGTATTTCCTGCAGTCTCTTCAATTACCATGACGCTATGAAAGCCACGTCGAAAGAGGCGGTCGAAGTCAAAATCGTTCTGCCGAACCAATTCCTCTTCGGTATCCAAGAGAAAGTCGCGTCGATTTGTAAAATCGTATTCAACACGCCCAGACAGAAAAAGCTTACCAAGCAGGCTATATACATCTTCTGCTTCAACGCGAAGAACAAGAAAGCTGCAAAACAGGAACATTAGAAAGACAGAAAACAGGATTTTCCAATCGCTAGGTTTCATTTTCATAGTATCTTAGTTAAATGAGAAATCAGGTTCCTAAATAGCGATCCGTTTTCTTCATCTTAAAATATCTTCCGGTCCATAGTGTTCTGTGAAGATCGTCCAGGTATTCGTGCCTTTATCTAGACGACTCAGCCCGCGATGAGTTCCAAACCACACATAAAAATCATCTACAGCTATAGAGAGAATGCCATTATGAGCAAGACCATCTTCTCGAGTGTAAGTTATCCAACGATTGGTCTGCTGGTTGAACCTGCTTACTCCCGCGTCGTATGTCCCAACCCACACCCCTATTTCATCAATACCAATAGTAGTAATCTGATTGCTAGCGAGTCCATTTTTTGTCGTGATTGTCTTCCAATCCTCTGTTTCTTCATCGTAAACAGTGACACCGCGGTCACTTCCAACCCATATCTGAGTGTTATTAATAGCAATACAGCTAATTTCATTGCTGGCGAGTCCATCTTTTGCTGTGATTGTCTTCCAAGTGTCCTTACTAATATTGTATCGGCTTATCCCTCGTTGTGTCCCAACCCACACGTTTTTCTTGCTAGCAGCGACACATCTGACTTCATCTGTAACTAATGACTCTGCGAACTCTTTGGATACAGCTGATGGCTGGATTTCAGTGCCGGATGTATAGCTAATCCAAGCATTAAGATCGTCAGAAGCCCGGGGGTATTTGCCAATTCCATAGTTGGTCCCAACCCAAATATTATTACCATCACTACTGATAGAAGTCACATTATTTGCGGGTAATCCATGCTCGGTTTTATACTGATCCCAACGATTAGCAATCTTATCAAATCGGTTTGCTCCATCGCGGGTCCCGATCCAGACATATTGTTCATCTACCACAATAGAACTTACTACGTTATCAGATATAGTGTCTTCGAAGTCTGGTATCCAGTCGTCCCATCGGCCGCCGTGTGTTCGGATTTCTTGCTGGCCCCCTTCCTGGCGATAGTTGTTCCAAGTGCCCACTACCTTATCATAACGAGAAAGACCATTGTCGCTACCTACCCAGACGAAACGCTCGTCTGTATCCACTGCTCGAATGGCATATCCTTGAAGGGTCGGCAAAGCTGTGTAGGAAGTCCAAGATTCTTCTTGCTTATCGTAACGGGACAAGCCACCAAGTGTGCCTACCCACACATAATCCTCATCGACCTTGAGAGCACGTTCACCTATGTGATTATGCAACAAACCGTTCCGATCTCTGAACGATGTCCAAGTGCGAGATGCGAAATGAAATCGCTTGAGCCCACTATTTGGTGCTGCTAACCAAAGGTAATCTTTATCAACAGCGAGCTCAGTGGTACCTCTGCCGGATCGAATTGTGGTCCATTCTTCAGTATGTTTGTTGAATCGGGTAACGCCCGCATTATCCCAAGGTCTATAAAGCATCCATACATCGTTGTCTGTCGCAATAATTCGTACTATATCGTCTGCAGCAAGCGCGTCAGTGGTTGAAAATGTTGTCCACTTCTCTGTTTTCTTATCATATTGTGATAATGCTCGGTTACTGTCTCTATCCCACTCCGAACGAGCAATCCAGATAAAATTGTCATCTACGGTAATCCATTCTGCTCCTCTGCCTGCCAATCCATCTCTTGGTGTCAAGTTTTGCCATTCATTTGTAATTTCGTTGTAACGGTGCAAACCACGACCCGATCCAAACCATACCTCCGAGCCATCAACTGCGAGAGAATTCACCCGCTCAAGCTGAACTTTTTCTTTGGGAGCAATCACATTCCACGTTTCAGTTGCTTTATCATAACGATTCAGTTCTATACCCATCATTGAAATTATCCAAACACTGTGTGAACTAGCATCAATCTTGTCCAGGTCATCAGTAGCGAGTCCATTTTGTACAGTAAAGTGCTTCCACGTATCCTCTCTTTTACTGTATCGAAGCGCTCCTAAATCAGTGGTGAACCAGACCGCGTCTTCATCCACGTAGATCCAACGGATCTGGGTCATGGACTTCTTCTGGGCAGATTGCAAAATGTCCATTCGCGTAAACCGGCGCCACATTCCCGTGGGTCGGTGATAACGCAATATGCAGCCATTTGGTGAAGAAGACCAGTTACTAAACCAAACATAATCCCCATCAAATTCGATATTTGATACAATGGGTTCTAGCATTGGCTTGCGTACAGGACGGGATTGATGAAGCGTCTGTTTCTCGTCTTGAGTACTATATTCGACGAGCCCGAAGGATGTCGCTAACCAGAGTCTTCCATTGGCATCACAAAAGATGTCGCGAATATTGTATGAAACATTAGGCATAAAATTCCAAGCCCCCTCAGAGATGACATACAATCCCAACCCATGTGGCATACCCACCCAGAGGTTGCCATCCCGAAAAGCAAGTGCAGTGATGTTAGAGTATGGTAACTGCTCATTGAATCCCATAGGTGTCCACTGTTCCTGAGACTCGTCGTACCGAGCAAGCCCCTGGCGTGTCCCGGCCCAAAGCGTACCCCCTGTATCCAACAATACATTAACACAAGTGTGAGGCAGTCCCTCGGTGTAATGACGCATATTTCCATCAGCAACCGAATATCGCCAGATACCATCCAACCCACCAAACCAGACTACTCCATTGTGAGAAAGTACGGACAACACAAGTGGATCTGGGCCACCACCTGGCGTAGCAAGTTGTGACCAAGTTTGAGTAGTTGTATCATACATGGCAGGGCCTGAACTAGTGCCAAGCCACAAAACATCTCCATCCATATCGAAAGCTTTCACAAAGGATTCTCCCTCAATTTGCGATTTGGGAGGCGAATAGAACGTCCACTTCCCACCATTGAGAGCCCGTGATCCAATCCCCCGATCAGTAGCAATCCAGATCTGCTGGATATCCATTCCTTTGTTCGACATGTTGCTTTCCTCAATATGCACCGACATAATATAGGGTGTCGCCAGTCCATCTTCTCTGGAAATCACTTCCCAATTGCGCGCCTGGGGTCGGTAAATAGACATTCCTGCTACTGTTGCCATCCAGAGATTTCCGTCCGCATCACGTGTTATATCTCGGACATCGTTGTCAGCGAGGACATCGGCTTGCTTATATATCTTCCATTTTCCGCTTACTTTATCGAAGTGACTTACTCCATCTTCTTTACTTCCGAACCATACCTTATTTCCTTGCACAGTAATCCAAGTTACGTGATTGCTCGCCAACCCATCATTTTTCGTGTAATGAATCCAAGTGTTAGCAGGCTTGATGAAACGATGTACTCCCGCATTGGCAGTTCCAAACCATATCTGGAACCCATCTGCGTAAATAGAAGTAATCATATTGCTTTTGAGCAGATCAGTTTTTGTAAATGTCTTGATGAAGGTCTGATCCACCTTATTGTATTGACTGACTCCTTCGTTTTGAGTTCCAAACCAAACACTATCTTCAGCTACCGTAATGGTGGAAACTTCATTATCCACCAAACCATCCGATTTCGTATAGTTATTCCAGGAGTCGGTGGCTCGATGGTAACGACTCACCCCTCCCCCTCTGGATTCAGGATCTTCCCATCGATCTCTAGGATCGCGAGGTTCTTTACCCGTACCAACCCACACGTACTCAGCCTCAACTGCAATCGTTGTAATCTTCTTGCTAACCAGACCATCTTTACGGGTGCGCACGGCCCAACTGTCAATGGTTTTGTCATAACGGTTCAGTCCGTTGGAAGTGCCGAACCAAACATATTTACCGTCCACAGCAATGGATGACACTTGATCGCTCGCCAATCCATCAATACTTCGGAAAGTTTGGAAAGTGTCCGTCTGTAGGTTATAGCGACTCACACCTTCATCCGTGGCAAACCAAACCCATTTCCCATCAACAGCAACAGCATTCACTGTATCGTTCGCCAAACCATCTTCCTTAGTATAGTGAAACCATCCCTCACGATCACCATCCCAACGTGAAACACCTGCTACCGTTGCAATCCATACGTTTCGCGAATCGGTAGAAATACAGTTGACCTCGTTGCTAATCAGAGATAGTTCTACCTGCCGAATTTTGTTGGAACGTGAATCTTCAAATGGTAAATCCGATTGATTATCGGATAGAAATGTAGTACAACTAACCCAAACAAATAATAATGAGAACAACAACAGATTATGCGGATTTGCTCGCGTCCCAATCACAGATTGGTTGGAATTTCGTCTAACACGGCTGAATAGATTTGTTTGTATTATCACTTCTACAGATTCCTTCAGAAGGGTTTTATTCTCCAACTCTTTTTTGGCTTTTCATTAACTTATATAAGACCAATCAGTCGCTACATTCAAAATATTACTATTCTACCATTGTAATCTTGTAAGCTATCCATCTATATTATATCTTCATACAGAAACCTCTAGAGTCTCACTTTTCTTCCTTGATTAACATCACCCGTCTTACATCCATCACTTGAGAACCAGGGACATCGAGAGCACGTAAAGTCAGCGTTCCACGACCTGATACCATGTGAAGTACTCCCAACATGAGCTGTTTGAAATCCTTGACAAAAGATTCACTGCCACGCGGAAAACGGTCGTCAACTTCACCTACCAAAGGAGGATCATGTAGCTCAGTAACTTGTCCTTGTACAGTTTGCCCGTTGAAGCTCAACTCTACAGTTGCACCAACATCTTCGGCGGGACAGGTGTAATAAACTATGGCCTCATAATTACCGCTAGTACCGACTGTAATGTCCCAAGTCATAGAGTCATTGACTTCAGTCCAGTTAGTAAAATACGAGCAATTGGGAGCCCTCGCACTTCGTTGTATCCCACCGTGGGGCACACCGTCTCGCGCTGGTAGCGGAGTAGATTTCCAGTACCCAACCGAAAAAGGCAGATTATCCTGTATAGGAAATACTTCTGTACACCATTCATCTACTGCTTTCACCAGCATAGCTTGTACTTCAGGGAAATCATCCGAGACATCCCTTATCTGGCCGGGATCAGTAGACATATCGTACAGTTTGCCTTTTGTATCCAAGCGGAATTGCTGGTTGCGAACACTTATCGCGTTCCGTTGATGTGTAAAAATCATCCGATCTGGCCAGTCCGTCGTCTCATTAATTAACAACGGCTTCAGGCTACGACCATCCAGAGGTTTCTCACTCACTACTTCAACGCATGCCATATCGGCCAAAGTCGGCAACAAGTCAATTCCCCCTGCAATCTCCTCAATGACCATACCAGGTTGAATATGCTTGGACCAACGCATCAACCCAGGCACACGTACTCCTCCTTCATCCGTTGACCCTTTGGTCCCTTTCATACCACCATTCCATCGTGCTCCATTGGGACCATTGTCACCAAAATAGAAGACGATAGTATCTTCAGTAATACCAAGCTGGTCTAGTTTATCCAATAATCTACCTGCATTCCAGTCGATGTTTTCGCACAGTGCCAGTGCTGATCGTGTACGCTCTACATCCTCATGCTCTGGGTTTGTAGCCCTCATATCGATCGGCAAATCGCGAAATTTTTCGTAAAACCTGTTTGGTACTTGAAATGGCGTATGGGGAATGTTAAAGGGCAGATAGCAAAAAAACGGTTGTTCTGAACTCACGTTGGTCGCCATGAAATCCATCGCCCGATCAGTGATTTCGTCCGCCAGGTAGCCTTGTCCCTGCGTAAATCGACCATTATGCTCCACTTCGGCATCAAAATAGTGACCCCAATGGCCTGAACAGAACCCGAAAAATTCGTCAAAACCGCGAGCATTGGGATGATAAGGGTGCTGTGTACCATTATGCCACTTGCCAAAGGCGCCGGTTGCATAACCAGCAGCTTTGAAGGTATCAGCAATGGTTTTCTCACTTAAGCATAAACGTTCAGCACCCTCAGTTACGCCATGTACTCCACCGCGCAAATGGTATCTTCCTGTTAAAAACTCAGCCCTGGTTGGTGCACAGACTGGACACACGTAAAACCGATTGAATAGAACTCCATCCTGTGCTATTGAATCGACATTAGGTGTGTCTAGGTTAGTATTGCCATGAATGCTCAAATCTCCCCACCCTTGGTCGTCAGTCAAAATCACAAGTATGTTTGGATTAGCCATCATATTCCTTATCAGAAGCAAATGATCAAATTAAATCGCATTAAAGTTACAAACATTCACGAAAAGCTGGAACATACTGATTCCTATTCAGTTCTCACTTAGGTCACTCCAGCGGATGAATTCCCTCTAAATGGAGTTGCAGTGATTCCATGTATTCATAGAAACTATCAAATCCAGTAAGGATATAAAGTATCATAGACAAACGAATGAGTGAGAGTAAATCGGGAAGTGTGTTTATAGCAACTGTCTTTGTTGATTGATCAACAACCATGTTTTTCGAAAGAAGCAAATACTTCCGAAATCCTTTCTGTTGCCAACTTAAGTGTGGCTCCCATTTCTTAACTTTATAATGTATTTGTAACCTTAATATCCATATTCTTCAAAAGGAGAAAAGGGTAATACAATTAGAAGATATTTACAACAAAAATTAATTTTTATTGTAACTCTTTTGTAAATTTCAGTGACTAATTTATAACTAACAATTACAGGAAACCTTAATTGTGCGAGCAATAAAATTCTTGTGTTGATTTTGAAAATTATGGTAAGCTTGCCAACCTAATTTTTGAATCCTAATCCTTTAGATCGACTAATGAAATACAGCGAATTATTCTATACAATCCAAGGCGAGGGAATATTAATTGGTATTCCTTCTGTCTTCCTTCGTACTAGCTATTGTAACCTTCGTTGTATTTGGTGTGATACGCCATACACCAGTTGGAAACCTGAAGACAAAAACATATCTGTTAATAAAGCTATCGAGAAAATCACCAAATATAACTGTAAACATGTTGTTATTACGGGAGGCGAACCATTTATCCAAGCCAAGGAATTGGTAGATTTGTGCTATAAATTGAGCGAAAATGGGCATCATATTACCATCGAAACCAATGCTACAGTTTACGAAGATGTCAGTGCACACTTAATTTCGATGAGCCCTAAACTGCGAAATTCAAATCCCAAACCGGATAACCATTATTACGAAATGCACCAACATAAAAGGATCCAAACCGAAGTAATTCACAAATTTCTTGATAATTATACTTGTCAACTTAAATTTGTCATGGAGACTCCAGAAGATTTAGAAGAAATCAAATGCTTACAGGTAGAAATCGGGATTCCAGACGAGGAGATTGTATTAATGCCGCAGGGAATAAGCACAGAGGAAACACAAACCAAGCAAGAATGGATCATCGAACTTTGCAAGCAACATGGGTATCGATATTCACCGAGGGTCCACATTGACATATGGGGAAATCAACGTGGCGTCTAAAATAAGGAAGAATACCTACAAGACCCCTTAATCCAATTGAAAAGACACTCTAGCTGGCACCTACAGTATATCGCAGGCTCTCTTGATCAGTAACACTGCCCCTTTTAACAATTCATACGCCCCGACATCCCAGTATCTGTTAGATTTTCCCTGTTATGTCTTTGAACATTGAGTATTTACAATTATGTAACGGCGCAACTTGTTAGCCAAGACTGTTATCAGTAACCCTGCCGTTTTACTTCAATAGGACAATTGTGATAGGATAGATTGCCTTTGACATAGCTGAAGAAACAGCTTACTGGGAGGCTTAAATCCAATTGGATTGGTTTGAGTTCTTCTACGCACTAAAGAGAGGTGTGGTGATGGATAGAAATCCGAAGCAATATGTTGCTCAGCGTTTAGAAGGGGATACTGCAATTGATGCTAACTGGGACAAAAGTATTTGGGCGAACATGTCAACTGGAAAACTAAGTTTCTTCATGGGAAAGAAGCCGGATCATTTTCCAAAAACGCAATTCAAAGTTGCCTATAACAATAAGTATATATATGTGATTTTCAAAGTTGATGATCAATATATTCGCGCGGTTAGTAGAGGATATCAGGCTTCTGTATGCCTCGATAGTTGTGTGGAGTTTTTCTTCACACCTGGCGGAGACATATCGACTGGCTACTTTAACCTCGAAACCAATTGTGGGGGAACGATTCTTATGTACCATCAAATTTCCAGTGGGTTACATTCCAAGCCACTGGAAGATCAAGAATTAGACAATATTGAGATAGCCACTTCTTTACCAAGCCTGATTGCAAATGAGATTGTTGAGCCCACAAGTTGGACACTAGAATACAAACTACCAATATCAATATTGGGAAAATACACTAACGTTGCCAAACCTGCTCCAGGAATAAAATGGAAAGCCAATTTCTATAAGTGCGGCGACAAGACTTCACACCCGCATTGGCTAACATGGTCTTTTGTTGATAAGCCGAACCCAAATTTTCATAGTCCTGGTTTCTTTGGCATACTGGCCTTTGAGTGAAATTTAGTGTTCGCTCAAAGCAATTCCATTAGAATCAACAACCCTTAGTTATATCCGCATGAAAATTGGTTACGCCAAGTAATTTTAAATGACAAGTAGGTTAGTAAATTGACGGGCATCAGCGGGGAAAGTCGACCCAGAATATTACCAATGAAAAAAACCAAAATTTTGTCCTGATTCCTTACATAAGTTAAAGTGGTTAGTTATGAATCAAGTAAACGGAGAACATCTACGGGCTGGTGCTGCTCTTACAGACATCACTCCATCGGCAGGAACGCATCTTTCGGGAAGCGGTTGCGGCGAACATCGTCCAGCCCAATCTATCCTCGATCCTTTGTTTGCTAAAGTAATTGTTTTTGAATCAGGGGACCGACACATGTGTATAGTAACGCTAGACGTCACTATTGTAACCAGGGACTATACAGACAAAATCCGTTCCATCATATCCGAAAGAACTGGAATGGATCTAGAAGCCATCATGGTACACGCCACCCAAACTCACTCAGCACCAAGCATTGGTTATTTCATGTTAGACCCAGACTTTCCTTTAGAAACTACGCCTGATAGCGAATACTTACACGGCGCTGAAAGGGCTTACGCCGACTTCGCGGTCGAGGCAGTGGTGCTGGTGGCGATTAAGGCTTGGGAAAACCTGCAACCTGTTCGTATTGGTCTTGGACGTGGCATTGAAGGAGATCTAGCCTTCAACCGACGTGGTGTACTTCGAAATGGGACAATCACAATGCCTAAGCCGTACGGACGAGAAAATCAACCGTTTGGAATTAGGGAACTCTGTTATCTCGAAGGACCAATTGATCCAGAGGTTGGAGTGCTTTGTGTCCAAGATATGGATATGAAACCGTTGGCTTTCCTTCTACATTACACTTGCCACCCCGTTAATGTATTTGGACATGGTGAAACATACCAGACGATATCCTCAGATTGGCCTGGTTCTTGGACACAGGAAATGCAGAGAATATATGGCAAAGATACAGTCCCACTTGTGATCAATGGTTGTTGTGGTAACATCAATCCATGGCATCCGTTTGACCCGGACTTTAGGCCAGATCATCGACGTATGGGAGATAAACTCGCAAAGATGAGCGAAAGGATTGTTTCGAACATGACATTTACAAATTCTGCCACGTTGGATTGGAGAATCGAGAATATTGTGCTTCCATACAGAGAAATTCCTTCGGTACGGCTGAGGGAGGTTGAAGAGATCCTTCAGAAAAACCCATATCCTCCCCGATTAGAGACAGGAGAAGTGGATCCACGCTGGTTTAGAGCTGCATCGACGCGAAGTGTCGAACTCTGCCGAGAAAGGGAGCCAGACTTTCTGTATGAAATCCAAGTCTTCCGAGTAGGAGATCTAGCAATTGTTGGATTGCCTGGAGAACCCTTTGTCGAAGGACAACTTGAGATCAAAACGAACTCTGAGTCACCATATACCTTTGTTGCACATCTCACCACTCACTACGTTGGCTATTTACCAACTCGAGATGCCTATGTCAGAGGTGGGCATGAGGCTAACAAAGACGTTACTTATTGGGCTAAGCTAGCCCCTGGAAGCTTGGAGGTTGTGGTAGAAAACGCCAGAGGATTCCTCAAAGACATGTTTACGTGACATATGAATTTTATCTTTACGACATTACATACAAAACGTTGGATCATTCAAGTAAATAAAAAGGAACCGTCTCCAAAATAGCGTAATGTCACACTCTGTCCCGATTCAGAAGAGTATAGTCTTATAGGCATCATCTTCAACATACCGTCTATGAATCATCTAAAAGCAAACCACCTGTTATTAATCCTAAGGTGGATTAATAAACAAGTGTGTCTTGAGCTTATCGTTCCTTTCCTTATTATTTCTACCTCACTGGAGAAAATCATGCTATTATCTTTTGGCCTATTAATAAAGTGATCTTGAAACAGATGAAGTTTGTTAGTGCTGATAGATAAGAAAAAAATCATAGCATTTCATAGATGCTTCATGAGAACCTGAATTTGGTCTCACTTCAAAACAACCGCCGAAGTGCTTGGCACTTTGCTACCCTCCAGTTTCTTTCTTTTGCCGCCTTATCTCTACTTGGCACTTACGGTAACGTCTATTTTAAGCGACGTGGCCTATCTGACATCCAACTTGGTATTCTGCTCGCAGTACCATCAGTGGTATCGATTGTCGGTCCTATGATTTGGGGGATTACGAGTGACCTGCTACAAAAGCGTAAGGCGATAGTCGTAACCATGCATTTAGTCTCTGCTATTTTATTTCCTTTATTCTGGTTTCTGAACAGTCAAACTTTTATATTGCTATGCATTATTATGGGGTTGTTTTCTTTTTTCTTTGATCCAAGTATCCCATTGATCGATACTTGGACACTTGATTACCTGTCGAATAAAGGTGGTGATTATGGGCAAATTCGGTGTTGGGGTTCAGTAGGCTATATAGTACCGCTTCTTTTTTCCATATTGATTTTTTCCTCGTCCGCTGGAGGAGTTGCTGAAGTGTTACTACCGATGTTCTTTGGAGTATCTGGTTTTCGGCTGTTAGCTGCTATTCAAGCCAGCTATATGACTGATATCTCTCCATCAAGACGAGAAAAAATGGATTGGAAAGCGCTGAGAATTTATCTGTGTCCTTTTGCCATCACCTTTTTTTTCTGCGTCTTCGTTCGTAGTTTTGTTTTTAGTCCCTTCTTTGCCTTTTTCAATGTCTATTTGGATACCTTGGGGATTACAGATAATATGAAAGGTTTTCCATGGATCGTAGCTGTTGGAGCAGAAGTAATTATGCTCGCTTTCTCTAAAAAGCTGATTCAGCGATTTGGAGCAGTAACGGCCATTATTTGTGCATATGTGGCAATGGCAATCCGTTTTTTTGTTTTAGCTACTGCTCCGAGTTGGGAAATTATTCTGGTTGTTCAATTACTTCATGCATTTACTTTTGGTGCTTATCACCCAGCTGCGATTCAGATTATCAACCAAATCACACCTGAATCCTTTCGGGCTACAGGGCAAACACTAGTTTCTGTTATAGGTGGTATTGGAAGAATTCTAGGAAATCTGGTGGGTGGATTTTGGGCCTCGTACTATGGCTATGCAGCATTGTACAAATACCTAGGATTAAGCGTGAGTGCCGCAACCATAATTCTGGTGATTGCTTTTGCCAATTGCAAAAAACCATAATTACGCTGTCATCAGCATTAAAAGATTAAAGGTTTTTTTTGACAAAAATTCTGAACGCCCTTGTGTCATAGGAAAGGTTCGATTTGAGGTCAGTAAAAAAACCGAGAAAACCTTAAAACTACACTACATCTTTCTGGGGTTTCAAGGGACTCGGAGATGGTTCAAAATCAAAAAGGGATTAATCCTAATCAACTGAAAAATAAAGGTTGTAGTAATAGTTAAGGATTTGTTATATTACCACAGTCTCAAATCGAGCCAGGACTGATCAAACAAAGAAGAATTAAAATTGTCCAAGATAATCTTGCACAATAGGACGGGATTCCAAAGGTATTTAATAAAGTTAACCCAATGAGAATTGTTATTCCGAGATCATCCTCCTCGAGCAAGTAGGGCCTGTTCCTATGTCTATAGCCTAATATCCTACCTATAAGGAGCAAATTATCTTGAACACACCCCATATTATCTATATTCTCTCCGACGAACACCGTGGTCAGGCCATGGGTCACGTAGGTGACCCTAACGTACAGACTCCATGGATGGATCGACTTGCTTCAGAGGGCGCCAGCTTTTCCCGGGCCTACGCGAATTGTCCCATCTGCACTCCCTCACGTGGTACCATCTTTAGTGGTCGGCACGCCCATGCTGGTCCTGTCGCTGGTTTCTTCGATGTATTCAAACCCACTGCTCCCAGCACCGCTACTGAGTTACGTAAGGCGGGATACCACACTACCTATTTCGGCAAGTGGCACTGCGGTATCGTTCGCAACCAGGTTCCATCGTCAGTAGTTAAAGATCAAACTGGTGTCTTCGAGGGTGGCTCACGAAACCGTACGCCAGAGTCTCATCGTGCTGGCTTTCAGGATTGGTATGGATTTGAAAATCTTAACCGCCACTTTAACAGCTCGATCTACGAACTCGATAACCATGATCCCACGCCTTTAGATGGTTATGAAACTGATGCACTAACAGATAAGGCCATTGACTATATCCGTCACTACGACCGCGACGAACCGCTTTTCTTGGTGCTTTCGGTGACGCCACCACACTTTCCTCTTATCGTCCCCGAAAAATGGGAACGCTTCGCCTCCGACAGTTTGGTTGTCCGTGAAAACTTCCATGACTCCCCCGAAATGCGCAAGAGCTTGGCGACCTACTATGCAATGATCGAAAATCTCGATTGGAATATCGGTCGCCTTAATGAATGTCTGAAAAACCAACCGGGCTTCGAAAACACCTTGCAAGTCTATTTCTCCGACCATGGCGACTACATGGGATCACACGGTGTCTTCAATACCAAGGAGCACCCTCACGAAGAATCGGTGCGCATTCCCTCAATTTTCCATTGGCCCGATAATATACCGGCTCAAGGTTGCATCAATGGACTCTTCAGTTTAGTAGACCTGATGGCGACGACGCTGGGACTTGCTGGTTGTGAGGTGCCAATGTGGAGCCAAGGTACTAATTTCGCTCCCCATCTACGCAACGAGGATTTTACACTTCCTGAGGATGTGTTATTGGAGATGGTAGGTAGCCCCCGCTGGAACTTGGGGATGCCCGATTGGCGAGGTTTAGTAAGCGATCGCTGGAAATACGCCTTTATCGAAAACCGCATCGAATTACTCTACGATCTGGAGAACGATCCCTTTGAACAATGCAACCTCGCTCGTGAATTGCCTAAGGAATGTGATCGCCAACGCCAGCGATTACTCGAACTTCTGCACCAGACTCGCGAACCCTATTGGGATGTACTAATCGAAAATGGAGTCGAATGCCAAACGCCAGTCGTCGATGTCAGCTCCAATCCCAGTCGCCTTCTAACTTATCTAGACGAAAACTAAGCGCCTTTCAAGTTTTAAGTTATCTTCGCAAGTGAACTAAATATTAGTGTAATTGTGGGTGCTGATTCTTCAATCAGGAAGAGTTGGACTAAATGCAGAGTTCTTACCTAAGCTTGGGAAGGCAATACCACAAGGTATCGCATCTATTAGGTACGGCTCCTGATAAAGTTTGACAATGGTATCCTCCAAATCTTTGTGTGGTTGAACCCTTAAATGAGAAGCCTGCAAAGCTAGTTCCACGCAAACCGACAGGTAAGCAACACAACCCACTGCACGCGGTTCCAAATCTATGGTAACAACAGTACGGTTACCTCGGAATCTCGTGTGGACTTAATCATGTCTGTACAGATCTACAAAATGGAAATTATCCTTCGTTACAACAGCCATCAGGTCCTTTGAACCAGCGACGTCCCCGTATTATATATTGGTGACACCATTTTATTTTCAGGAAACTGGTTTACATAAACCAAAGGAATCATCGAACGAATCATCGGTTCTAGGTTGAGTGATCCGATAGTGTTGGTATTGTTCTTCAAAATCTGTCGATCTCCCTGTCGCACCATTCTCGATGCAGGCTCTAGTGGCGTTAAGGCAGCGCCACCTTGGATGTTTCTCGCTAATTTGGCAAGCAAGTGGAGTTGTTAGTTCTCCTTCTCAATACTGGGCATCCTGATAATGATATAAGTGTATTTGGTAAAGGAGCATTCAATAAAATTCGCCTTTACCAAAATATAGAGGATGATCTTGAAGTCCTGTTTCTAGTTCCAGTTCTCCCTCGATCTGCAAAACATGGTCTCGTGTACATACGTTCATTTGACAGAGATAATCTCCTGATAGTTATCCAAGGGATACTATGATTCCCGCTCAATTGGTATCTTGGCTTTTAACATCCGAACGATGGCAGTGGCTAATTCTCATCGTTGCGTTAAAATCCATAATATTTTTATTCCCACTCCACACGTGGTCCATCTACATAATCCAAAAAGCGGTTGGCGATGTCTGCCTGACCGGTATCACCTGTATGCACTGTTACACGCCACCTAAACGTTAACGACTCGCCTTCAGACAAGTGATGGTCAGGTTTAAACATCCAACAATTAGGTGCAAACAAACCATAACCGCGCACATGCCAGGTGGTTGGATAGCGGAAGTTTTGTGGATTATCAAAAATGGCAAAACCAACGGTCTCATCTCCAACAGGACCATAATAATCCATCCAATGAGATGGCAATGACCAGCACCCTCTTTCATCGGTTGCACCATAAACATTACCCATATGGCCCTCAGCATTGGCATTCATCGATGGGTTCACACGAATGCACAAAAATCCACCTTCTTTGGTATTGCCAATCGTCACTGCACCATGCGAAGCTTTGAGCGTATATGCAATGTCAAGCACCACCGCATTTCGGCTCGAGTCAAACAAACGATACGAACGACTATCGGTCATCAATGGCCGGTCGCCTTCATACCAAGTGTTGTCTGATTCTATTAACAATGACAGGGGATTATGAGAAATTGAAATATCATCTTGTGTAGTGTGTCCAAAACCATGGTGATCCGGTCGTTCATTCCAGCAATCTACGCCATTAATTGCACCTTGCATCAAGGTTAATCCACGCTGCCACGGATGCTCGCCTGCGCCCCAGGCTTCCATAGGCTCACGCAGCATATTGGTACCATTGGGTGATAGAATGGGGTTAATAACTGGCTTAGGATAATTTGTGGTGTGATGAAATGTTATAAAAGGCGACCCGGCTACTTCAATATCCAATTTGCCATCAGCATCGTTTGTCGTAATGCCTATAGCAGAGTCTGCACTGTCTAATTCTGACACCTCAAAATCCATTTCGGCCTCACCCTCAAGTGCAGGCAAATTGAAGTGGTATATAGGAGCCGATGGATCGCGTTCGGCTATCAGCGTTTGACTTGCTCCGGTCAATTTCAACAAAGGCGATTCACACCCTTTTGGAGCAGGAATATTTGCCAAATGTGCTGGACGAGTACGCGGAATGGAAAGTGTCAATTTCATGTGTTCAAACTCCTAACAATAGATGGCTTAATTTTTCGAACAGGTTGAAGATAATAAAGGGTGTCATCGCCATCATTGATCCACACTTTTTGTGTGCTGACACGGCAGAATGTGATCATCTGCCACATCGTGCTAGATGGCACCAACCGCTTATTGTGTTGGATGGCGTGTTCAATCTCCAGAGTACAAATTTCGGAAACTACTGAATCAGAGCTGAAAAATAGGAGATGAATACATCTGGCATATCAGCTGTCCTCTAAGCCTGAAGTTGTAGAAACTAATTTGGCATTATATCACAACTGTGGTATCGGGGTAAAGCGGTGGGATTACTGTGCCTATCGGGCGTAGATCACCCATAGTGGAGGCTCGCTATGTCAGCCAGATTCTTAGGGAAGGCTTATCTCAAGAGCGAATTGTTTTTGCAGGTTGCAACTGTCTATCAATCGCCTGATAGCTCTTTTCATTGACTCCAGCGAGGTAATATGACAAGCTAGCTAGATAAGAAATAGAACTGTATCAGACCGGAGCATCACATGAACTTCCAGACTATTTACATTGGGACTTACACCGAAAAATTGCCATTTGTCGACGGCAAAGCGGAAGGCATATATGTCTGTCGCCTAGACATGAATTCCGGAAAACTAGCTTACATGTCCAATACCATTGGCCCTCGAAACCCTTCTTATTTGGCCATAGATCCACAACAGAAATTTATTTATGCCAATCAAGAAACAGAAATAGAAGACGTCCCAAAAGTCCACGCCTTGGTCATTGATGGGGATACCCTCTACTCCCTAAATGACCAGCCGGGATATGGAGGATTTCCTTGTCACATCACTGTTGACAAAACGGGCCGATTTGTGTTGAGTGCGAACTACGAAACTGGTAGTATTGTCTGTTATCCTATTCAAGAAGACGGATCGTTAGGTAAAGCAACGGCCTTCATCCAACACCAAGGATCTGGAAGCACCCATCCACGTCAACTCTCTCCTCACGCGCATGCTGTTGTTTTAAGTACAGATAATCGTTTTCTGTTCGTACCTGACCTTGGTCTAGACAAAATCCTAATCTATCGATTTGACGGCGCAACAGGCGACCTAACACCAAACGATCCTCCCTTTGTCAAAACACATACTGGTGCGGGGCCGCGTCACTTTGTCTTTCACCCTAGTAATCGATACGCATTTGCGCTGAACGAAATGGATGCTACCATTATTGTTTATGCTTACTACGACGGCCTATTTAATCCACTTCAAACAATCTCTACACTACCGGTAGACACAAACATCTCCCCATCCTGCGCGGAAATTGCTGTTACGCCGGATGGCCGTTATGTCTATGCATCTAACCGAGGTCATAATAGCCTTGCCAGATTCTCATTCGAAACCGGTCAACTAGCTGAACTCGGGTACACCCATACCTTAGGTGAAACCCCTCGTGACTTTGCCATCGATCCCACTGGAACATTCTTGATTGTTGGCAATCAAGATACGGACACAGTGGTAACTTTTCGAATCGATCATCAGACCGGTGACTTAGAAGCAACAGGCTTTGTAGCAGAAATCCCCAACCCAGTTTGTATTTTACCCGTTCAGTTGTAATGACACCTGGCGAATCAGGTGGTTACACATCACAAAGCTTCTCAGGACTTTATATCTTGATTTTTCGACTGGAGAGATACCCTGAGCCTATAATGAGGTAAAAAGTACCCACACTAGCCTAAGTCTAGTTCAGACCAGCATAGAGTAGCTCGGGTTTTTAGCTTCTGGTTGAAAGGTACTGCTATGTTTAAAATTGCATTCACTAATTCTCCCTTGAAAATTATGCCAGGTTGGATTCTGCAACGCTAAAAGCCGTTCCAAAGTTCTCGACAAACAACTGGCCACATCAGTTCTTTATAGAAACGATGCCCTTCATCTCCCCATCGATGCTGAAAATTGTATGGTACACCAGCAAATTGATAGATTCTTTGAACTCGATCAATTGAGCGTTTTATGTCCTTCTCTGAATGGAGTTGATCTTTAATACCATTAACTGCCAAAAAGCGCCTAGGGGCAATGAGGCCACAAACATCATACAGCTCTCCCCAACGGAGTATCCCTGGTATAGCACAGCAATCACAGTGGAAAATTCGACCCTGTTTGCTAGCAATGACAGAAAAGGAACAGCTAGCAACTGCGGTAGAGATGCGTTCGTCACAGGCTGCAGTATACATAGTAATGACTCCCCCACCAGAATTACCCATCATCAGTAAACTGTCAGATTTCACCTCAGGTAAATTCGATGCCCAATCAATCAAGCGCATCATATCCCAAACACGTTCACCAACGGCGGTGCGGCCAGCCAGAATAGCATGCATGAAATGGCTACGGCAGTCCCTGTTACCATGCCGGTCATAAGTATCAGGAACATAGTTGGAGGCAAAAGATAGTCCTCGACTAGCTGGTGCAATAGACAAAAACCCATTCTGTACAGCTTGAACTGCAACGTCACGATCCATGGCTAGGGATTGTCGTCTATGATCCGAGTCTCGATATACACCAGCGTAGCTATCGTGTCCGTTTTGGTCATGGCCATGTGGTGTAATAGCAAGAGGAAAAGGCCCACAACAATCCAAGGGACGGAGCAACCAAAATGGTAAACGAATATTCGGTTCGGTTTCGATATAACCGACTTGACGGGTATAGCCACTTTGTTGTTCGGGTTTCTTTAGTTCAACGGTGGGTTGGTGCTTTTCTAATTCACTAGCCATGTTATCCAATCCTAGTAATCGTGATAATAAGGGTTTAGCTGATGCAAACCAATTATTATACCCACCTGGATAAGTAGGCCGAAAGCTGTGAGATTGGTAGTCTTCAGCATAAAGGTTGGCTAGGTAAGATTCACTGGTTGTCATCGTGTTGTTTTGTGCTTTCCGAACAGTTTCTATTTGATTTTTCTATATACTAAAAATTTGGTTTAGGTTTGCTAGCTTACTTCAATTCTTGTGTAGGGAAGCGAGAGCTTATAACTGGTTCTATTTCTCCATGATATTCAGTTTGCAATGGATCAGTCAAATGGTGGGGCCAGGAGTGAGGGTATTCAACCGACCGATGGCGATTGGAACCAATCAAAGCACGAACTGATTCCGGCATAGCGTTGAAATCAGGCCAGTACCATAAAGTCAGAACTGTTCTCCAAGTTTTAGACTGGTTACTATGTGCACTGTGGAACAGTCGAGCGTCTCCAATCACCAGATCGCCCGCTTTTACTGGTACATCAACTTCTCTCTCTGCTGGCTGGAAGAGGGGGTGATTCAGCTCCTCGGCACGATTGAATCGTTTCACATTATTTTCGTATTCCGGGATATATTGGTGCAGAGGATGACGATTCAAGTGAGAGCCAGGAATCAGACGCAAGCAACCATTCTGACAGTTGGTATCTACCAGATAGTACATCAGGAACCACTGCTGAGTCTGGGAAGTGTAACTAACCGGATGACTCCACCAGAATCCATCTTGATGCCAGCGCAACGGGGGGCCTCCCGGCGGCTTGCTGATCACGAAACCGCTCATAAATTTGGGATCATCGAAACCAAGGTCGGCAAATATTTTCAAGGTAGGAGGATGGGCAATAATTTTGGCCATGAAAGGGTGTTTGGTGATACGAATAATGCACCCCTGAGAAGCATGGTCTTTAAAGTGGTTTTCATCTTGTTGAGCGATCATGCTGTCACTAACCAGACGCAGCTGCTGGAGCATGTTAGAGTCGAGGACGCCTTCGATAACACAGTAGCCATCCTGAACAATTTGATCTATTTTAGTTGTCATTAACTTCCTCATAGGTCATGGTCTTGCCTCTTGTATTAGGCCGAGAGAACATATGATATTGTTCTCTCAAGCTGGATTCTAGAGTCTTGACTAGGTGACGATATGTAAATGTGTGACCTGGCTTTCGGAAATTTGCATTAGTTCATCCATGTCTGTAGTGTAGATTTGGAAAATGCCATCTACACCTGAAGTGGTAATTATTTTTCCATAAGGTTCCAGAAGCGGTCCATTTTGGTCAAATCAAAGTGAACCTGTTAAGAAGCATTTTGAGACAATCGATTTCCTAATGAGCATACTTTATATTTGCCCATGAAACTGCTAATTTGCCAACAGAAGAAACGGCCATTGGAATCCCATCTCCTTCGATCTTTACGTAATCGAACTGAGCAACAGCCTCCTTCACATTCTTGTCGCTCACCAGTGCCACTGGGCCTGCCTTAAAGGTTTTTCCTTTATCTTCGACGCGTTTCAACAGTTTATTATTGATATAAAGCTCGAAATGAAACCCTTTAATCACAACTTTCATGGTATTCCAATCTTCAGCATCTTTATAGTTTCCATCTTCACCCCAACTGCCTGCCAAAGCAGTGTAACCACCATTCCAAATTCCAAACCAATACTTTGTTTCAGCCCCCGCAAAGTCGTTCATATAGAATCCATAGTGATGCCCAACTTTATTGTCCCGAAAACCGATACCGAAGTGGTTTTCCGTCCCCATGTTTCTGACTTTTACCTCCAGAGTGTAATCTACCCAATCATCATTCCAAACTGTTCCTTTGACAAAGGCAGTCCCCTCATCTGCAAGACCTTCAGCTTAGAAGACACCCTCTTTTAAATCTATCATCCATTTACAGGTCTTACGCTGTGCCTGAAGTCCTTCCCAATCTTCAACATCAGCCTCTTTATCGAAATCCCAAGTGAGTGCCGAGACTTGTCCTAAACCTAAGACTGAGAGAAAACACAAAACTGCAAAAAATGTTGTTACTTTCACCATTTTGACCTCTTTCAAAAGTAGACTAGGTAATTTCAGTATATCCTACTTCATGTCTTTTTTTATTGAAAAAACAAAAAAGATGCATAAAGACCTGAAAATATATACCATCCAGAGAAATAATGAATAATTACTCTATTAAGTTATATTGCAGTTAACTATCTTGGTAGCAGTTCTTTTGCGCTCGGAAAACACACCGAGTTGCCTGTGTGCCAACTCTTTGGTGGTCAAGTACGGGATGAAGTGGATTTCTGTGTTTATATGGGGCTTAAAGAGCCAACGGAATCCACCGCAACGGCGCGTGAGTACATAGATCGCTGGGGCGTTTTCTAAAAACAAAGGCAGGTGATGACTCTGATAATGATCTCCAAATTGCGGAAGCTATTAGGCTTTCCTTGATCGGACTAGCGGGCGTGGTTGACATTATGGGCATTGGTTTTCAGGGTGGGGTAATGAAACTATACTTTACCCTGATGCAAATAACGGTTACTCCCCCGAAGAGACCAAATCCGTGCTATGGAGTGTGAAAAAACTTGGGGTTCGCTACTTTGAAGATTCATACTCATCCGAGCATCTCGATGCATTGGTTCACTTCCGGATGGAAATTGGCAGGGTATCTTGGTGAATATGGGCATGGGAATACCAAATAAAATTCTAACATTGCTGGCCAATGAAGGGGATATTATCATGCCAGATACCCCGGTGGCAGGTAATGAGGTTGATGGAAGTTTGATATGATCATTTGACCATCGCTAAAAACGGTGGTATCCCCAGACTAGTCATTTTTACATCTTTAGCCTGAATTCGATGCTCAAGGGACTAGCCGATGCATTTTATCACGATTGAATCGGGGTAAAGTGGTGCGGGCCCAATTGTGTGATCACGGTGTCTTTCCTTCCCAGTGTCGTTTGGTGAGGCCGGCTATTTCGGGGTTGCTACACTGAAGTAGCGGTGGCTCCAAGAGCCGTCGAAACAAAGCTGGTGTAGGTGCCCTTCGCTGCCACGGTACACGTAGTAGCGAAAACCGGTCAGGGTGGATACCAAGCCCGAAAGTCCTCCCGCTGCGGGAGGTGCTTTAGCAAGCGCTGTCAGGTCGGTCAGTTGCCAGGAACTCTCGTTCAGGATGGCCTCCTGAACATGCCCATCAGTGTCGCAGAATGCAAGGTAATGGCGGTCGCGTTTGGCATCGTGGATCGCACAAGGATTTTTCACAACTTGACTGGGTAGTTTCCCGATTGGCTCCAAGCGGCGGAAACGCTCTCCGTTATCCCACGCCCAAACGAGCGTGTTTCGCGGACCCCGATACTGTTGATAATCTGGTTGTCTTCTTTCGATCCAGTCAAAAACAAATGGTTCGCGAGATGGCCATTTCTCTGACGTCCGAAAAATGATATGACGTTTGCCATTCTTGCTGAAACCAATCGGTTTCCCGGCAGCCGGCAGCCGGTATATGAGTCGAGGCGTCCAACTGCGACGATACGGTTTTGTGACCGGCAGCTGGAGAGTCTGCTCACACGCGGCGCCGAACACGGTCCGATAAGTCACATGCAGCGCCGAACCACTGCGAGAGATGACAATTCCACCGGCAGGACGCGGTGCGGCTGGTAGTGGGTGTTGCCTCCACTGTTTGTCAAGCCAGATCTCTCGCAGCCGTGCCATACGGTCCACATAAACGATGTGCGGCACGCCGTCAAAGACGACCACTGACGGATCATAACCTGCAACGGAAATGTCAAGTTGCGCGGTTAGGTTCGTGTGAAGCCAAGCCCCGGCACCCGCCCCAACCGTAGTTCTCGATAACTCGTGGAGATGTCCCGACGTTCCCCGGTAAAGGATCCGACGATTCCCGGCTCTAAGAGAGTAGGCGCTGGGATAACCGGCCGCCGGAGGAGCCTTGGCCAGCATGCTGATTGGCAAGTCCTGCTCGCGACTTCCGTCGGAAGAAACAGAGATCTCGTGGAGTTGGCCGTCTGTAGTTCGGTAGATCACGTACCGGCGTCCATCCTCGCCTTCGATGACAGCAACTCGATCTTCAATGACCGGTGAAGTCTCGTGTGAGAAATACTCGTCGGTGTATTTTTGGAAGAAACTGCCACAATTCTTGACGATTTTTTCGATCTTCGTGATTTGCGAGTGCCACTGTTCTTTGCCGTATCCCCGGGTCTCGACCTCATGCTCAATGTCGGCCGCGATTGTGTCACGATGACGATGGACATGCCGCAAGGCATTTTCGGTTGAAAGCGCGGTGTTCAAGTGCCTGCGGACCTCCTTCTGGTAGTACTCACTGTAGCCCGGATTCCCGATCAGAGCGAAGAAGAGTTTCCTACTCAGACTGTGTCCGTAGGCACCCCCGCTGTCGATGAACGCGTAGGGGTCGACATCAGGACTGTAGAAGGGCCCCCCGCCCCCCAAGCTCCACTCGGCGTCCCAGCACAGGAAAATCCATTTGCCATCCGGTACGCGCCGCGCCGCATACCAGTTGTTGTGGGGCCAATCAAGGTTAAGGGCCCAGAGATTCAGGATGACGTACGAGGTAAAGTTCTCGATGTCCACTCGCCTCACCAACTCCTCAAAATTGGCCTGGTTGGAGAAGTCCACCGAGCTGATGAAATCCCTCAATTCATCCCAGCCTTGCCGGGTGCCACTGAGCACGGTGTCTCCAGTCTTTATGACATCATATTGACCTGGTCCAAGATGTGAAGCAAAGAACTCCTCATCCATGCGTTCGACCACGTTGAACACACCATGACTAACCGAGTTGATGAGAAGGACATACCATGAGCCACTCGAGGATAGTGCCCCCATGTCACGATGGAGGTCGCGGATCACCTGATCTCGGATGTAGCTGCCATGTAAACGGCCATCGTTGAAGTTCGACCGCAGAACTAGCTTATCAAAGTCCTCGACCCTAGCTTCCGGAATGATAGGATAATCTACTCGACGGTCACCATACACTTGGCGGAAGTATGCACGGTAGGATTTCTTGACTTCTTTACCACCACGTCGACCCGCCCCGCCGTGAAGCCTGAGTCCGAAGCCCGTGGCCATGGTCCTTTCCCCAACAGGATTGAAAATCTCCAGAAAAGCTGGGCGTTCGCTGCCGCGTCCTTTGCCACTTTGCTGGAGGTGCACATCGAGGAAATCATCAGAGGGCATCGAAATGGAAAGAACTGGCAACGAGGGACGATGCCCTACAAGATAGGTTGCCGAGACGACCGGGCTGGCTTGTTCTTTTCCAATGAATGCGGCAGCGCGGAAGATCGATGTGTCGACGAGTTTGATGGGGGCATGATACAGCAGGCCTGAGGCATCAGGGGCTGAACCGTCGTTCGTAAACCGGATGTCGACATTGGTAGAGGATTTCTGATTGATGCGAATCTCGACACCTGGATCGCATGCACCTGGCAGCGGATCGAACGAGATACGAGACTTCACGGGATTCAGCTGTTGCGGACCGACGTTCGCAGATCCGGGGCTGGGGGTAAGGAAATAACCCCAGCTAGCTTTTGACGATGTGGACCGGCCGAAGGACTGGTCTGTTACCTGTCGCTGGTACCTAATGTGGTCGGCGATGCTTCCATCTGGAGCGACGAGATAGAGCGTGCCGCCGTCTTTCTGGAGACGGAAATTCGCGTGACATACGGCGGGAAGAGTACCCAGCGCGATCTTGAGTGACATGTCCGAGCTGGCTCGGTGAGTGTTGAATCCTGCGATAGCCAGCACATTCTTCCCTCTTCGCAGTAGCCCGATGTGTGCAGAGAGGTCGAACCGTTCTGCAGAACCCGCCTCGTGACTACCACTCGCGATGCTGTCGAAGCCCGGTTCTCCGGCAGGGGCGTTCACTGCAGTGACCCACGTCCCGTTCAAGTAGGCGGCGAAGCCGTCATCGTAGTCCACCTGGAGAACGAGCGATTCGGACATGAGTGGCTCCGTTAGCATGAACTCGTGTCGAAGCAGGACGGCCGTTGTGCCGAGGGGCAACTTGGTCGCATCATCCTCATCCCCATATCCAAAGCCAGCCGGACCAACCGCAAACGCACTGTCATTGAAGCTAACAGTGGTCCATCCGTTCAGTACCTTCTTTTCATTCGGGATCTTCTTGTTATCGAAATCTAGGAGGTACTTCCAATTGGCACCGGCTTCGATCAGTATCATTTCAAACGGAATGGTCGCAGCTGATGTTCTCAACGCCTCCGAAGCCAGAGAGACACGGTTCAGGCCGGACATCCACACAATATGGTACCCGCCGGCTGAAACCTGGTTGTTCGGGAAGGCCCATTTGTCAAGGACATTGGGATCGTTGGTCAAACGGTATCCGCCGAGTCGCAGCATCCCGGTGCCGGGGTTGTGGACTTCGATCCAGTCACTGCTTTGCCTCTCGTCGTCGAGCCTACCCATCCGATTCGAGGCGAGGAGTTCGTTCAGGCGGAGGCGGCCACTTGTCGCAGCGATCTTAGCCTGGGGACGGGCTGAATCGTCGTCCTTCAACTGCGCGACCTGCTGCAGCGAACTGTCACCATGCTCGGTCACCCCCACCACGACCAACAACAGGATTTGATTAACCTGTGCCATTGAATGGCAAACGAAAAATAGACATAAGGCCGAAATCAGAATCAGGTACCGGTTCATCATATTGCTATTCAGTTATGCTGAGAATTCAAATGAGTCATTCTATCACGACTATTGCCTTGAGTAAAGCGGAGGGGCAGCCTAAGCCTGCAATGCAGAAAATTAAGTCACCCACACTGGCCTGAAGTCTAGTTCAGACCAGCGTGGATGGGTTGTGCAGCTTTGGTTCTCGCTGAAAAGGGTATGGTGTAGTGCTACGTTGATTTTGAAGCTGACCTTTTGCGCGAAAAAATTATCCGACGTAATGCGTGTACCGCCGTGTCGTATCGTGACTAGTGGGGGTAAGGGAGAGTCCCCCACTAGACCGTTGACCTCTAGAGAATATCAAGCAAAAATCGACCACCTAGCTAGGTCATTAAACATTTATCAATCTAATGCGTCTACACACTAACAAAAAAAAGGGGAGATCAAGACAGCAGTTGGAACAGCCTGGCATCCAAGACGATGTAATTAGGTACAAGGATAATTTAGTGTTGCGTTTTGTTTTTATAGGCTACGTCCTTGGACGTGAAAAGACTTGCAGTATCTTAAAAAATGCCTCATGCAGCTTGAAAACTATATTCCTTTTCTTCAAGAGCATTTGAATGCCATAAGATGAGTAGAATCTCCGAATGGCACTTTGCTATAGAGCATGGTATAGAGATCAAGCACACCCAGTGGGAAAAACATCCCATCGACCGACTTGAGGAAAATTAACCATCGACGATGCAAAAGACCAAAGAAGTCGTTCGGAATACGTATTTCTCGACGATTTCCCCGTGACTGATTCTCTACTCTGTCCATGGAAGTGACCAAAAAAGCTTTCGTTCCGATAGTAGCAAATATTTGACCTTCGCTATTATTAACATCTGCCATTGTCTAGAATCGCTGAGATGTTGAAGATTCAAATAAGTAGAGCCAAACCTACTCAAAGCCATCCACAACTTACTGCTAAATACCTAACGATGAGGCATATCTAGAACCGATGAAATTTGTTGCTAACTTACCGATGGCTCTAGAGACCCTTAATCGGAACAAATTTCTCTCCTTGCTGACCACATTGGGAATTGTGATTGGAATTGGGGCCGTTGTCTTTACCATTTCCCTTGGTGGAAGCATTAGCACTTTCGTTTCTCATGAACTGGATCGTTTCGTTGGTGCCACTATTTTTTCCATAGAACGACCTAGCCACATCCTGCATGAATCAGGCGATCGCTGGACAGAAAACCCATTTCAAGAAAACTTATGGTTGGATGAGATGAACGCAATTGTACGAAATTGCCCGTCGATTAAGAACGCGTCTGGTTTATCATTTGCATTCGGCATAAAGATGTCTCACCAAGGAAAGTCGCGGGATGGAGGTATTATTGGAACAACCCCTTCGTTGCGTCAAGTCTGGAATTGGGAACCAGCATCTGGACGATTTATTAGCGCTGATGACATGGACCAAGCAGCTCGTGTCTGTGTCTTGGGTAAAGACGCAAGTCGCCATCTGTTTGGCAATTCGAATCCGATTGGAGAAGAAGTTCGGATCGACGTTGACTCAGGAATGGCGAGATACATAGGAGCTGGTGACACTTCCTTGAAAGTGCGGTTTACGGTAGTCGGCGTTCTGGAAGAAAAAGGTACTGCTTATACCAAGCAGATGGGTTGGCCGATTGACGAACTCGTTCTTCTGCCAGCTACTACTTTAACCATCTATTTCGGCAAGCGATTCTTTCAAAATTTAATGCTGATGGCACACGCTCATGAGATCAGCCGAGTGCCACAAGCAGAAGTGGAAGTCAAACTTATGTTACGGCGCTTGTTTGGCGACCAAAACGTGCGTTATTTCAAAGTCCATAGCGCTGTGCGAGAGCAGAATAAAATAGATACAGTTAGCCGAATCATTCAACTGGTACTGGGTTTTACCGCTAGTATCTCTTTGTTTGTCGGTGGTATTGGCACCATGAACATTATGCTGGTTTCAGTCACTCAAAGAACACCTGAGTTTGGATTGCGCATGGCTATTGGTGCCACATCTAATGACATTCGCTTCCAGTTATTACTAGAATCGGTGTCACTATGCATCATTGGTGGTATTATCGGTATAATGCTGGCCGGTACTATTTCTTTGGCTACTAGTTGGGCCATCAGCACCTTTTTAGTCAAGGATGGATCTTGGCCTTTTGCCATTTCTTTTCAGTCGGCTTTGGCGGCTTTCTTGGTGTCTACGACAGTTGGTCTCTGTTCTGGCTTTTACCCTGCTCACAAAGCCGCCAGTCTACAACCTACTGAGGCCATGCGGTTTGAGTAAAAGAAAGGCTAAGTTAATGCTAGGTGAAAATATCCTGATCTGTTGGCAGGTTTTGAGTGCCAATAAATCCCGTACTTTCTTAACCGTTTTGGGAATGACGGCCGGCGTAGCTGGCATAGTCTTAATTATGTCGCTAGCTGCCGGTGGCAAACAGTTGCTGGCTACCGAAATGAATCAAGCCGGTAGTACTTTTGACCTCCGTTGGTCAGAGGAAATTCAAGATCCAGAAAGCGGGAAATGGCATCGTAATACTAGTGCCAAATATTTTACCATGGAAGACATGGACTTTATCCGCCATCGATGTCCTTCAGTCAAGGCGGTGGTTCCGGCGGAAACATGGGGAAATGAAAGTCTACGTATTGGAGGAAAACAAAAATATGCCCAGATTGGGTTGGCCTCAGCCGAAACGGGTTTGGTGCAAAACTTATCTACCCAGTATGGTCGCTTTTTATCCAACACCGACGTCGATTTCTTAAGTAAGGTTTGTGTCATCGGTAGTGAAGTAATGAAAGGCCTGTTTGGCGAATTCAATCCGATTGGCCGAGATCTGAAGATCTTCGGTAATCATTATTATACTATTGTTGGCGTGATGGAAAAACAAGGCGCAGGGGTGGGTTTAAGTGGCAACCGAGATAATACTGTCTATATCCCTTACGCCACGGTCAAAAAGTATCACCAAGGTTCAAAAAAGATCAATGCCATTTTAGTGCAGACCCAAACACCAGCCCTGCTAAATCAGGCTATCGAAGAGGTCAAAACGGTTATCCGCTGGCGACATGGCGAAGAACAATTTTATCAAATCTCAGCAGTTCAGGAACAGATCAATTTATTCAAGCGGATTCTCACGATCATCGAGTTGTTTGTGCTAGCAGTATCGTCAATAGCACTGATTGTGGGCGGAATTGGTATTTTGAACATCATGATGGTTTCGGTATACGAACGTGTGCCTGAGATTGGTCTGCGTAAGGCTTTGGGAGCCAAAGGGTATCAAATTCGGTTGCAGTTTCTTACCGAATCAGTCATCATCTGCCTGCTAGGTAGTGGGCTGGGACTGATGATTGGAGTCAGTGTGAGCCAAGCGATATCTTGGTGGGCCAGTTACTTGATGACAAATAAAGGTCAAGGAAGTGGTCAATATAGTGGTTGGAGGGGACGTGATATCTCAGTTGGGGGATTAGACTTTGAGTGGCCTTCAGTAATTACTTTAGAGACGATGCTGATCGCCATCCTAGCGGGCGTAATCATTGGCATTGTGTTTGGTTACTACCCCGCCAGTCAAGCGGCGAAAATGTCGCCTATTGAGGCCTTGCGGAACAAGTAGAAAAGTTGTTCGTCCCTACGGCCCTCAAGTGCTGTTCCTTTCTTAGCCTAATGTTTGAAATCCCAACATTAACAGCAATTAGGTAGATGAAACCGATAAAATCCCAGCTCAAATATTCACACAGACCATTGATACCAGCCTGATTACCCCGTACACGAGTTATCTTTTGCGCGGGTATCAAACCTTCAGTCAGGATAAGGATTATTGAAATAAACGTAGTTTCTTGTTTCTATTTCGTGATCTTTAATGTCTTGACGTAATTACGGCAATAGCGCTACTGAGGTTTGGTTGCCTTCAACTGTTGTTTCAATCGATGATATAGTTAGACCGTTTATTGTTGAGACACTTGTAGAATGATCTACGCCATTCAAATTGATGAAAGGATAGTTTCCATAGAATCGTATTTCCCAGTTGATTGACGAATTGCTTCTATTACTTAGAGTCGTCTTTGAGTTTTCTTCCTGAATTACCTTGATCATTTTAGATCCCACAGGAATTATGTCTACTTCTACCCATGATACTTCATCCGGAAGTTGAGGTAATGTGCTTACCTTATTATTGGGGGCATTTGCATTAACACCTATTAACCAGCGAATAGTATGGCTCACAAATGTATAGGGTAGTTCTGGATACTTACGTCTTTCTGGATCGGCATAATACAGCTCTTTCATATAATGCCACCCTCTTTCTTTCTGTCCATATGGAAAAAACGCATCTGGTAAATAGCTTTTAGCTTCGATGTTATCATTGGAACAATTGTTCCATATAAAATCTAGGTAATCTTCTGATTTATGACCTGGTTCTGTGATTAGCGTTGTTAGCATTAGGAAGCTGTTTTCCTTACCATAACCGGCTGAATAATCTGTCAAGCTCCTTCGACCTCGGTAATATGTGCTTCCCTCCCAGAAATCTGTTCTGAACAAATGTAATATATTATTCGCTTTAGTCATCCATTTGTTGTAGCCATCAATATCACCACGGGCTTTGAGTATCTCTGCATAAGACCTAAAGCCCTGATATTGCATTCCAATACCATCCGCTGCTTCTTTAAAACTATCTTCACTGGTTTCATTGTAAGTGCAAGTATTTTCCCAGCCATTTTCACCCGGAACATCTGCAATGCCATTATTGGGAATAGCATTGTCATGACTTGTCAGATAATGAGTAACGGCATTCGTATAATAATTATACAGCGTAGGATCCTCGATCCATTCCTCATTTCCTGTCCATAAGTATTGTTGATATGAAGTCCATATGGCATCGAATATAGAGGGGACTTGATGTGCTCTTTCCCAAATTTTTCCGAAGTAGTCAATATGCCAGGCTGGAACATAGTCAAATTCTGGAGTCGCAGTTTTGGCGAATTCCTTCATCATGGTTATATTTTCAAGGTCAAGTCCCAGAAAATGTGCGCCCAGCGCCATATGTTCCCAATCACGTAGACAGAAAGAACCTCTACCTGGTAAAGCTGCCTCATAACACGGAATAGTATTTGGTGTATCTGTCATCACATAATTTAAAGCTAAATCCTTTGCCCAGTTAAAAAGAAAGATTAATTCGGAATTGGAAGAATTGAGAGTAATTTTAGTTGAGTGTTCTGCCACCTTAGTGGTCTTCGGATGGTCAAAACGCTTGGAATCTTCAGACATCATCGCCTCCGTTGTCAGCTTTTTATTTTCCCTGCTGCCAGCATAAGCTTCTTGGATGATACAACCGGTGATCCCGCCGCGAGCTTCAGTTCCATCATCTTGCCTCAAGAACTTTGCCCCGAAGATCAGCGTTGAATCTGTAAAAGCAGACACTTTGATATAGTTGCCTGCAGCGCCATCGCATTCCATCCAACCTGTCCGACTAATCGATACGTCAGTTATCATAAAATAGCCGGTTCCCAAATAAGGGGTAGCGTTAATTGTTATGTCGGTGTGGCGACCATAGGCATACTGCCCGGGCTGAACAAAACATAAAGATCATACTTTCGGTAGGGTATACTAGATACTATAATCAGATTTCCATTGGGGCCACCGTCACCCAGATAGCTCCTTGACAGCTTTTGGTTGTCTGTAGTGGCGAGTCCGTTGTCGATCCTCCAGGTGTCTTTCGACCTCCAAACCACAATTGCGCCCGCCTGGACACCTGAATTATCAATGAGGTTATTAATCCTGCCAGCTT